>Ga0209457_1000029_pt1 | contig 63088 bp, 53 predicted proteins | sample WorMetHEROISLAND_5_FD_187410 | JGI IMG/M metagenome (GOLD analysis project Ga0209457, IMG submission 187410) | Marine gutless worms symbiont microbial communities from Max Planck institute for Marine Microbiology, Germany - Olavius sp. 5 HERON... ... | reverse complement strand
TGGTATTCAATCTTATATTTGGTATGGCTGCCATGGCGGTATTCCATACGCTTTCTATAATACAACTGCTAGCTGAAAGCTACCCGTCTAAAGACGGGGGTTTCAACCTTAGGACGGACGAATGAATCCTTCTGGCTTATGGGGCAACCGGATGTGCGGATCATTGAAATCAAGAAAGGCGAGGACAAGGGTAAGATTCAGGTAGAGGTTGCCGGGTTTGATTATTACGATCCCAAGTCCGGCAATGTGGAGTCCGGTAACAAAGGCGATATTGCCATGTGGATGCTGGACACCGATTACGATGGCAGGAGCCTCCTGCCCCGTCAGGTCTTTTTTCCTATGGCCGGAGCCAAGGAAGGCTGGAGCCGATTGGCCAAGAACCTCAAAGCCGAGATTGATGAAGAGAAGATCGAGGCCTTCCGGGGCACTGTGTCCCTGCCTTTCAAGCCCGGCATGCAGATCGCGGTCAAGATCATCGACGCCCGAGGGGTAGAGAGTTTGAAGATCGAGAAGATGTGAGATGCCTGATTTCAGCGACTATATCATATATGTGGATGAAAGCGGCGACCACGGACTTGCTTCAATTGATCCCAACTATCCGGTGTTTGTTCTTGCCTTTTGTATTTTCCGCAAAGAAGATTATTCAGGTCAAGTTGCCTCGGCTGTGCAACAGTTCAAGTTCAGGCATTTCGGCCATGACATGATAATCCTGCACGAGCATGATATTCGCAAGGATAAAGGCGCTTTCACCTTCCTGAAAACCAAGGCCAAAAAAGAAGCGTTCTTAAATGAACTGACTGACATGGTGAAGGCTGCGCCGTTCACTCTTGTTGCCACGGTAATTAAAAAAGATGTGCTGGCAACTCGTTATGTGAAACCGGATAACCCCTATCATATTGCCTTGGGCTTTGGTTTGGAAAGGGCTTATCGATTTCTGCAAAGCAAAGGGCAGACCAACATGAGTACCCATGTAGTTTTTGAGAATCGCGGCAAAAAAGAGGACGATGAACTGGAACTTGAGTTCAGACGGGTATGTGATGGGGCGAACTACTTCTCGCATCATCTGCCTTTTAAGGTTGTTTTTGCCGACAAGAAAACAAATTCCGGCGGCTTGCAGTTTGCCGACCTGGTGGCCAGGCCTATTGGTCTATCAATTTTAAGGCCAGGGCAAAGCAACAGGGCTTTCGAGGCATTGGAGAGTAAATTTTACTGTGATGGGAGAGGCAGAAGAGATGGTTGGGGACTGAAATGCTTCCCCTGAAAAACAAAAAGCCGCGATAATCACCGCGACTGATTGCCGACCGGGAATCCCCAATCCGTATGTAAATAATATTTACCTTGAGGATGAGAATGTCAAGAAATATTTTCAAGCTGGAAGTTTTCAGCAACTCAAACCAGCCCTGTCACGCAATACAAGAACCGCCCCGAGGGACGGTCCAAGATCTCTTTTTGCACAATGGGAGATGAGACTATGAAAAGTCGGTAGACCCCACCGACTACCCGAAGGGAGAGACCCCTTGTCACTTGTCATCGGCGGGGAACCTTTGAACCTGAAATTACGGCATACGAAACAGAATGTAAACCGAAAATATGAGCAACCGGCAAATAGAAAAACTGATCATCAATTCCCCTTACGAGGAGCCAACCCGTTTCTGGCAATATGTGCGGGACACTAGGGAGTTTTCCCTTGAACCGGGCAGGCGTCCGGCTGGCTATGTAATTGCCACCCCTCAGTCAAAGGGCTTTGATGATCCCGGCATCTTTGTGCCCATTGAAATGGTTAATGCCATTCGCCCGAGGATCAAAGACTGGCGGGAGCGGGGCTATCCGGGCGTGACCGGCATCACCAAAAGATTGCTGGCCCACTGGCAGGACCCGGAAGAGCGACAGGACCGGCAGTTCTTTTTCTGCCAGTTTGAGGCCATTGAGACTTTGATCTGGCTCACCGAGGCCCCGGATGCCGAAAAAACCGGCATTGTTATTCCGTCCGACGGCGGCGAGTTTGTCCGCTGGTGCTGCAAGATGGCAACCGGCAGCGGTAAGACCATTGTCATGGCCATGGCCATTGCCTGGCATATCCTGAACAAGGTGGCGAACCGGCAGGATGTGCGGTTTTCTAAAAACGTGTTGATTGTGGCCCCAGGGCTTACGGTCAAAAGCCGCTTGAGTGTGCTGAATCCCTTTGACGACAACAACTATTATGAGCTGTTCAATATCGTGCCGGTCGGACTCCTTGATAAGTTGCGGCAAGGCAAAATCATCATTCAGAACTGGCATACGCTGCAATGGGACACCGAAGAGAAAGTCGCCAAGAAAAAGACGGTCGATAAACGGGGCGTAAAAAGTGACGAGGCTTACGTTCGGGATGTGCTGGGTGACATGGCAACGGCCAGGAATATACTGGTGATCAACGACGAGGCCCACCATGCCTGGCGGGTGCCTGCCGAGTCAAAAGTAAAGGGAGTCAAGAAAGAGGACATTGAAGAGTCCACCATCTGGGTCGGCGGCCTGGACAGGATTAATAAGGCCAGGGGGATTTTAAAATGTTTGGATTTTTCCGCCACCCCGTTTGCACCATCCGGTAAACAGAGCAGTGAAGAGGCATTGTTCCCTTGGATAATTTCCGATTTCGGCTTGAATGACGCCATTGAGGCAGGTCTGGTTAAAACGCCGAGAGTGGTTATCCGCGATGACGGCAAGCTGGGGTCTGATTACAAGTCCCGCCTGTATCATATCTACATGGACAAGGAGGTAAAAGACGACATCAACCGCAAGGCGGATGAAACAGAGCCTCTTCCCGATCTTATCACGAATGCCTATTACCTCCTGGGTAAAGACTGGCTGGAAACACGAAAGAGGTGGATGGACAGGGGGCACACCATCCCGCCGGTGATGATTACAGTAGCGAACCGGACAGAGACCTCTTCCCGGATCAGATATGCCTTTGATCACAACCAGATATTAATCAAAGAATTGTGTGACAGCGAAAAGACTTTGCAAATTGACAGCAAGGTCTTGGATCAGGCGGAAGCTGCTGATGAGTTTGTTGTTATTGATGAGAATGGCAAGAAGCTGACCAAAAAACAGCAGGCCGAGTTGTTGCGCTTGCAGGTGGATACAGTTGGCAAGGCAGGAAAGCCGGGAGAACAGATTCAGAATGTCATTTCCGTGGGAATGCTTTCGGAGGGCTGGGACGCCAGCACCGTGACCCATATTATGGGACTGCGGGCTTTTTCAAGTCAGCTTTTATGTGAACAGGTGGTAGGAAGAGGACTGAGGCGTACATCCTATGATGTCGGGGAAGACGGCCTCTTTGCCCCTGAATACGTCAATATCTTCGGTGTGCCGTTCACCTTTCTGCCCCATGAGGGCGGTGAAGGACCACCGCCACCGCCACCGCCACCCAAAACAATCATCGAGCCGGTTCAGGAAAAAGAGGCGCATGAAATCACCTGGCCGAACATTCTGCGGGTAGACTACATATACCGGCCTCAGCTTTCCATTGATATGGACAAGGTGGCGGTCGTCGAACTGGACCCGTATGAATCCATTACAGAAGCAGGATTGGCGGCAATCATAGCAGGAAAACCAAACCCTGCCGCCTTATCGGAAATTGACCTCAAAGAGATAGGCGAAAAATTCCGTTTGCAAACCATTATCTTTGAGACGGCCAAAAGGATTTTTAATGACGAAAAACCCAACTGGCAGGGGCGGCAGGAAATATTTCTGGTGCAACTTATCAGAATAGTGGAACGGTTTATCGCTTCCGGCAAGATCAGCATTAAAAATGATCTGTTCCGGCAGGGTGAGTTGCACAGACGCATACTTATCATGCTGAACCTGAACAAGATAATCCAGCATATATGGGAAGCAATCAGGACTGAGAATACGGAAAAACTGTTCCCCGTCTTTGACAATGAAAATCCTATCCGCTCAACCGCAAACATGCGAACCTGGCATACAAGCAAGCCCTGTGAGTGGACATTGAAATCACATATCAACTTCTGTGTGTTTGATTCCACCTGGGAGGCATCCGAGGCGTATGCCCTTGATAGGCATAGCAATGTCAAGTCATGGGTCAAGAATGACCACATTGGCTTTATGGTTCTTTATAATTACCAGGGAGTAGTGCGGAAATATTTTCCTGACTTCATTATCAAACTGGAGAATGATGAACACCTTATTCTGGAAACCAAGGGGCGGGATACCCAACAGAACAAAACGAAACGGGCATTTCTGGATGAATGGGTGAGGGCGGTGAACAATCATGGCGGCTTTGGCGCGTGGCATGAAGCAATCTCTTATCACCCTGACGACCTATCAAAGATTCTTGCTTCTAAAGTAGCGTAAAACGTGCAACCTTTTAAGTAACTTCGTTCAACAATTCTCTATAGGAACCGCCGTCACCCGGTATGATAAATTGTCTCTCCCACTTCAAGTATCCACCGGAACAGGCCGGTTTTTTACAGCCTGAAGGCATATATATAACACCCCCTGGGTTCCCGATGGGGGGTGTCATGGTAGGGGGGACTGCTCTTTTTGCGCTGAAAAAGGCGCTTTTCGCGGCCCATATATATTAATATTAATATACCGGCCGCTTACGTCTCTTTCAGGTGCTCCCGATTCCGTTCGATATGACCCAAAATCTCTAACTTTAACGGCGGTGCAAGTTCCGTCATCCACTTGGGTTGCACTTCCTGGACGTAAACGCCCAAGTTCGGCTTGCTCTTGTCCTGCACGCCGTTCCTGTAGCCGTATGAAATGGTGACGTTTGAATCGGTGATCTTCAGCCAGTCCCCTACTTCATAAGAGTCATGGATCGTTCTCGCTATCTTTTCGGTGGCGAAGCAGCGCCAATACTTTTTGCGGGTCCGGCCCTTCTCCACGTAACGGGTCGATACCGTAAACCAGATATAATACCGGCCGTTTTTATCGCTTTTACGCAAATCGAGAATATTTTCGACTTTCCCGAACAGGATCAGCTTTTCATAGGACTGAACCTCTGAATCGAGAATATCGGCCCTGATCTCATCCACGGCCTTGCGGACAACATAGTGATAGTAGTTGTCACCGGGTGATTTCGTATCTTTTGTAGTGCGAGTCATGATATTTCCTTCCTGATTTTTAAAAGGAAAATAACACACAAAAATCCATTTTGTCAAAGTTATTTCAATGATATCAGCACTCTTGGAGTGTCCCAATAAACGGCATCGCCCGGTTTCCCGCACCGGCGGGTGGATGTTTACGCTTGTGTTATACCAATTATCGATGTTATAGGGTCATTCGGTGTTTGGGAGGGATTTTGAGGCGGTCACCAGAAGATTTTCCGGCCTCAAATTCGCGCCATGCAATATCCGGGTTCATAATAATTGGTAGGGTACTCACATTCATTTGGCTGGCTTCTCAAGGGCAACTGAAACCAATTGACGGTATTTTTGGCGGTATCTGAAACTTATTTGGTTTATTAACATATTGATAATATTATACTATCATTGCAGAATGTGATTGCCGCCGCCACAACCCGTCTCTCCAGAGTGATCTTCGGCTGCATGAGGTTCATATGTTTATTACCGACATAAAATACGAAGATGAATGTAAAGGTATTGCTGCGTTGAAAAGAGGCAATGGATAAAGCGGAGGAATCAAGAAAGACCGCAAAAAAAAAGTCGATACCAAGCGGACAATGATTGGTGAGTTGAAAGCTCAACTGAAAGATGAAAGTAAGGGGGCTGACCGGTTAAATGACTATTTGTATAATGTTTTTGACCGCCAGTCCCTTTCACTGAAGGCCATTGAAGAAAATCCCGGGGATGCATCATCAGGATGTCGATTTGAAGTAACTCGCAACGACAAAATTGACGATCCTATTTCCAGTCTGGATGCAAACCATATCTTTTTGTCTAAAGCCTTATCAACGCAGAGATTGTAACTCCTGAAAAGCATGAAGAAGACAACGGCAAACTTCATCCTGCGGAAAATTGAGGCAAAAGACCCTGACCAGTATTCGGCGTCACTTCAAAGCATTGGTGTGAATGAAGAACCGGTTGAAGATGCACAAACAGCAGTGGAGGCTCAATGAAAATCCTCCACACGTCAGACTGGCATTTAGGTCGTTCTCTTAACGGCAGGAAACGCTATAAGGAATTTTCGGCGTTTCTGGATTGGCTGGCTCAGACCATCGAAGATGAAAAGATCGATACCCTTCTTGTCGCAGGTGATGTGTTTGATACGAGCACGCCCAGTAATCGGGCACAGAAGCTCTACTATCGTTTCCTCTACCGGGTTTCCACATCCTGCTGCCGCCATGTTGTGGTCATTGCCGGGAACCATGATTCACCGTCATTTCTGAATGCCCCAAAGGAACTGCTGCGGGCGCTGAATGTGTATGTAGTCGGCTCCATAACAGACACCTTGGATGACGAGGTGATTGTTCTTCTCAAGGGTGATCAGCCGGAGGCCATCATCTGCGCAGTGCCTTATTTGCGAGACAAGGATATCCGGACGGTCGAGCCGGGAGAAACCATTGCTGATAAAAATACCAAGCTTGTTGAAGGGTTGAAAAAGCACTACGCAGATGCTTGCCGCATTGCGGAACAGAAACGAACCGAATTCCAAAACGCCGGGCATGATGGCATTCCCATCGTTGCCATGGGGCACCTTTTCACGGCAGGCGGCAAGACCGTTGACGGTGATGGTGTCCGGGAGCTTTATGTAGGATCGCTGGCGCATGTCGGTGAGGAGGCCTTTCCTTCATCAATCGACTATCTCGCCCTCGGGCATCTGCATGTTCCTCAGGCCGTCGGCAGTGCTGAGCATATGCGCTACTGTGGATCACCCATACCGATGGGCTATGGCGAAGCGACTCAGGAAAAGAAGGTAGTGCTTGTTGATTTCAACAGCACCACGCCAAATATACAAGAACATCCTGTACCATGCTTTCAGCAGCTGGTCCGCATCGTGGGATCTCTGGATGATATCCACGCAAAGCTGGAAGAACTGAAAAAGGAAGAAAGCTCAGCATGGCTTGAGATTGAATATACCGGCAGCAACATCATCGGCAACCTGCGGGACATACTCGATGAGGCTCTGGCCGACTCTGCCATGGAAATCAGGCCGATAAAGAACCGGCGTGTCATGGAGCGAGTGATCAGTACGGTCGCGGAAGGTGAAACCCTAGACGACCTGGATGCCGGAGATGTTTTTACCCGTTGTCTGAATGCCTTTGAAGTGCCTGATGAAGAGCGGGAGGAACTGACAGCCTCCTATAAAGAAATAATCAAGTCTCTCCATGAAGACGACGTGAACGCCGAATAGAGCGGCTGATTATGAAGATACTTGAACTCCGATTTAAGAACCTCAACTCCCTCTACGGTGAGTGGGTCATAGATTTTACCGATCCCGAATATGTCTATAACGGGATCTTCGCTCTGACCGGCCCGACCGGAGCGGGCAAATCGACGATTCTTGATGCCATTTGTCTTGCCCTGTATGGAGCCACGCCCCGCCTTGGAAAAATCACCAAGCGCGGTAACGAGATCATGTCCCGCCAGACCGGTGAATGCTACGCCGAGGTATTGTTTGAATCCCAGGCTGGCCGGTTCCGTTGCCAATGGGCGCAACATCGTGCCCGAAAAAAAGCTGGTGGCAACCTGCAAGACCAGGAGCATCAGATTGCGGATGCCGATACCGGAAAGCCCATCGAGACCAAAAAGAGTCTGGTCGCAGGGATCATTGAGGAAAAAACAGGAATGGACTTTGACCGCTTTACCCGGTCCATTCTGCTGGCTCAAGGTGGCTTTGATACCTTCCTGAAGGCTAACGTTGAGCAGAAATCTAAGATTCTGGAACAGATTACCGGTGCTGATATTTATTCTAAAATATCAAAGCGTGTTCATGAGCGCCAGCGTTATGAGCGCGAAAAGCTGAACATCCTGCACGCCGAAACATCCGGCATCCCGATTCTGGAGCCGGAACAGGAAAAAGAGGTTCAGCAGAACCTTGAGGCAAAGCGGAAACAGGAGACTGAGCTTGCCGGCAAATCAACCGAAACCGGTGAGGTCATCACATGGCTGACAACCATTGAAGATCTGAAAAAGGAAATCCGCAGCCTTACGGATGAGGAAGCAAAACTGCAGGTTGATACCGAAGCCTTCAAACCGGAACGAACCAAACTTGAACAGGCCGTCAAGGCCGCGTCATTGGATGGGTCATACGCCACGCTCACGGCCCTCCGCAAACAGCAGGCTGACGATCAGGCAGCGTTAAAAACGGAGGAAGACGCACTTCCTGGGTTGGAAACGTCGGCAAACACACAAGCTGAAGCACTTAAGGCCGCCAAGCAGCTCACCCTCAAATCCAAAGAAGATCTGACAGTAGCAGCCCCGCTGATCCGGCAAATCCGTTCCCTTGATCAAAAGATCGCCGAACAGGCAAAGGCTGTTTCTGAAGGCACTGAAGCCTGCACCAAGGAAGCAGCAAAGATTGAGACGGATAAACAGGCTCGTGCGAAAGAACAGGAAAAGCGGATCAAGGTTAAAAAAACGTTGGTGACTGTAAAGCAATACCTCAAAGTGCATGCACAGGATGAGTGGCTGATCAGTGGTCTGGCCGGTATCGAAGAACAGTTGGGCAACCTGGTCGCCAGACAACAGGAGATCACTCAAAAAGAAACCGATCTCAAAAATGCCGATACTGACTTTGTGGAGGCGTCAAAGACGCTGGATGCCACCATAAAGCAATGTGCCGTCCGTAGGCCGGAACTTGAGGAAGCTGCGAAAAAGCTTCAGCAAGGCAGAGCCGCCTTAAGCGAATTGCTGGGGGACAAATCGCTCCGAAAGTACCGTGCTGAAAAAGAATTGTTGCAAAAGGAAAAAGAGTATCTAACAAGAATCGCTGCACTTGAAGAACACCGAACTAAACTCGAAGATGGCAAACCGTGTCCGCTATGCGGTTCAACCGAGCATCCTTTTGCTGCGGGGAATGTTCCGGTGCCCGATGAAATCGAGCAAAAGATCGAGTCGCTGACAAAACTGATCACCAAGGCTGAGGATCAGGAAGCCGCCATCAAAAAACTGGAACAAGCAAAAACTGCTGCCCGTAAAAATCTGAATGACAGCGAGAAGCTGGAATCCAATGCTGCCAATGACAAAAAAGCCGCTGAAAAAGCCCTCGCAGAATTAAAGGATGGCCTCACGAAACTTCGGACCGGCTTTGAGGAACTAAAGCAATCCGTATCGCAAAAGTTGCAGCCGCTTGGCATCACGGAAATTCCCGATGCTGATATTTCATCACTGCTTGAATCTCTCAAATCCCGGCGGAAGGCATGGCAGGAACAGGACAGGCAAAAGAGCGAAATCGAAAAACTGATTGCCGCCATCGACAGCGAAGTGAAGCGTCTGGATGCCGTGATTGAAACTCAGGTCAAGGCTCTGACAGAAAAACAGGAAACCCTGGAACGGCTGAAAAAGGAACATGCCACCGGAATAGATGGACGGAAGAAATTGTATGGCGACAAGAAGCCTGATGATGAAGAAAGCCGTCTGAACAAAGCCGTTGCGGATGCCGAGGACGCAGAAAAGAAAGCGAGAAGCCAGAACACCGAGCTTCAGCAGAAACTGATAACTGCGAAAGCCCATGTTGACTCACTGAAAAAGCGCATTGAGCAGAAAGAGCCTGAACTGAAAAAAGCGGAAACTGACTTTTCGGCAACTCTGGTACCAGCAGGTTTTGCAGATGAAAAATTGTTCCTTGAGGCTAGACTGAATCATAAAGAACGGGAATTTTTATCTTCCCGGGCAGAGGAACTGGATAATGCTCAAACGGAACTGAAGGCCAAACAGAAAGACAGGGAAAAGCGCTTAGCCACTGAGAGCGCCAAAAAGGTTACTGATAAAACCCTTGAGGAGCTGGAACCACAGTTCAAGAAATATGAAGAATCCCTGAAAGAATTGCGCGATGCCATTGCCGGCCTCAAACACAAACTGAGCGAGAATACGGCGGCAAAAGAGCGAATTAAGGAAAAGCAGTCCGCTATCGAGGCGCAGAAAAAAGAGTGTCACCGATGGGACAAGCTACATGGGCTTATCGGTTCGGCTGACGGCACAAAGTACCGCAACTTTGCCCAGGGGCTGACCTTTGAATTGATGGTTTCCCATGCCAACCGGCAACTGGAAAAAATGACCGACCGCTATCTGCTTATTCGCGATGAGGAGCAGCCGCTGGAGCTGAACGTCGTTGATAATTATCAGGCCGGTGAAATCAGGTCGACCAGGAACCTTTCGGGTGGTGAAAGCTTTATCGTCAGCCTGACGCTGGCACTGGGCCTTTCAAGAATGGCCAGCCGAAAAGTCCGCGTGGACTCACTGTTTCTCGATGAAGGCTTCGGCACCTTGGATGAAGAAGCACTGGAAACCGCTCTGGAAACATTGTCCGGGCTTCATCAGGACGGCAAGCTGATCGGAATCATCTCCCATGTATCTGCACTGAAGGAAAGAATCAGCACACAGATAAACATAACACCGGTCTCCGGCGGCCGCAGTTCACTATCCGGCCCGGGATGCACAAAGGTGGTTAAAAGTGAATAGCAGGGAGAGATATTGATGGTGAAAAACAGATGCCTGACAAAATCCGGATTATTCTCCCATTCGGGGAATGGGAGAAAAACCCTCCTTTAGGCGGTTGAGGATTCACCTCGACAGCGCATACCAGTAACCCCGCCGCCATTGGGCGACAAAAAAAGTCCTGACCGCGCTGAAACAAGGGCTTATGAAAAATTCGGCGGCAGTTATCCGTCACCTGATTTGTAGGATTTTTGCAAAACCACGACCAGCGCCAGAATACAAATACCGGCGATATCGGCCCAATATTCCGGCCAGAGTAGACCCAAAGCGGCCAGCCAAAATAGAATTGTTTCCAGCCAGGTGGCACGGCGCAGAAAATAGCGCTCCAGGCCCGAGGCAAAGGCGAAAAGTCCCAAAAGGGTGGTCGCCATGGCAATACCGACTTCCCAGTTGAGCAGTTGGTACTCCTTGCCCGCACCCAACAGCGGCCGATAGGCCATGACCAGCGGAATGATGTATAACCCCTTGGCCAGCTTCCAGGAGCTGAAAGCGGTCCGCATAGGGTTGGCGTTAGCCACACCGGCCCCGGCAAAGCTGGCCAGGCTCACCGGCGGGGTGACATTCGCATCCTGGGAATACCAAAAGACAATCATGTGGGCCACCAACAGCGGAACCCCCATGTCGAGCAGGGCCGGGCCGGCTAGAGTTGCGAGAACAATATAGCTGGCCGTTACGGGAAGCCCCATTCCCAACACCAATGAAGCCGCCCCGATCAGCAAAATCGCCAAGGCTTTAATGCCGAAACTCAATTCCAATACCAGGCTGGAAAACTTCAGTCCCATCCCTGTCAAGGTGACCATCCCCACAATGATGCCGGCCGCGGCGCAAGCAACCGAAACCATGATGGCGTTTTTGGCTCCTTTTTCGAGGGCCGTGATAATCGATTTACATTCTTGCCTGCCAAAGTCGGAAAACCCCGTCCGTGTTGGGCTCACCGCCCACCGAATGGTATTTGCGGCCAAGCTGGCCATAGCTGTGCTGATGACGGCGATGAACCCGGCCCTCATGGGAGAATAGTTAGCCACCAGAACATAGATCAGGATCCCCACAGGAATAATAAAATGAAGTCCCTCTCTAACGACATTGATAATTTTGGGAAGATTTTCCTTGGGTTGCCCCTTGAGGCCATATTTTTGCGCCTCGTAATGGACGAACAACAGGACCGTCAGATAGTACAAAATGGCCGGCATCAGCGCGACCTTGATGATGGTGAGATAGCTGGTATTGGTAAACTCGGCCATCAGAAAAGCCCCGGCGCCCATGATCGGCGGCATCAACTGACCTCCGGTGGAAGCGGCCGCTTCAATGGCGCCGGCCACGTGCGCACGATAACCGACCTTTTTCATCATGGGGATGGTAAAAGAGCCGGTGGCGACCACATTGCCCACGGCCGACCCGGACACCGACCCCATGAATCCCGATGCCACCACCGAGGTTTTGGCCGGGCCGCCGGAAAAGCGGCCGGTGAGGGCATAGGCGAAATCGATGAAAAAAGCGCCGCCCCCGGTGGTCTCCAAAAACGCGCCAAAAAGAACAAAGACAAAGACAAAGGTGGCCGCCACTCCGATGGGCAACCCGAAAATCCCTTCGGTGGTTAACCATAGTGTGGTGACAATCCGTTCGATGCTGTAGCCTTTATGAATAATCAGTTCCGGCATGTACGGGCCGAATAGAGCATACAAAATGGCCGTCATGCAGATCCCGGTCATGATCCAGCCGATGACGCGACGGCAGGCTTCGAGCACCAGTAGCGTACCGATGATACTAACAATGCGGTCGGCGGCCAGCCAGTCGCCCTGGCGTTCAAAGATGGCTGTTAGATTAAGGCAGATATAGGCGGTGCAGTAGATCGACGCCAAGGCCAACCCCCAATCGATGACCACCCATCCATTCAAGCGGGATTTATCGGCCCTTCTAAACGCTGGTATCAGCAAAAAAGTGAGACATAAAATGGCTCCCAGATGAATGGAGCGCTGCACCAGTGCGGTCAGGGCCGTTACACCTGCTGTATATAACTGATAAAGGCTTAAGGTGACCGCCAACACCATGACGACTCTTGCCGTCCATCGCGTAATCACCGTAGTCGTGTCGTCCAATCCGGTTTTGGTCGATGAAGATACAACAGCTTGTTCCGGGTCTTTGAGGTTCTGTTTCATATTTGCCATTAATTTATTTTCTCTTTGGGTGTGGTCGTGTGGGGAAAGGCGGATCGCCAGATGCAGTGGAGCCGGCTGACCTTGCGCGCAGAAAATAAAACCGCCACATGGGGCGCCACCGCCGACAAGTTTGTTTCCGCACCCCGCCAGATGACGGTGTGGTCTACGCCGGGGCTCCCGATTCTGAGGATAAAATCACCTGTCGGCATATGCATATCCTCAATCACCTCATAAGCCCCCCTGCGTACCATACGACCGACCCCCGGCATACGTCCCATCCCCGCCCCGAACTTATAGTATCGCTCTTCCTCGATAAAAATGCGGCCATTTGCATCTAAACTATGGACTTCCCAAATGGGTGCGTTTTCAACAGAATGATAATACCGTATCGTAAACCGTTCGTCGGACCGCATGGGGAGGACCAGAAACGGGTCGCCACCCTGAACCGGAGCAACGGACAACTCCAACCCCCCGGGTAACAGCCCCAGCCCCCCCGCAAAAGCAAACAACAGGCCGGCAACGGTACTCATCCACTTGAACCAAGCCGGCCTGCGCTTCATCTTCATGTGTCAGTAGCTTACGGCATCAGTTTTGCCGGAATCTCCATTCCTTTCTCTTTTAGATACTTAGCCGTTCCCGGGTGCAGCGGAATCGGCGAATATTTCACCGCATTTTCCGGAGTGGTATAGGCCGCCGACGGGTGAATCTTCTGGAGGTAGTCGTTGTTTTCAAACAGTGCTTTGGCCAGGTTATAGACCATATCGGCCTTTAACGACGCCTGGCAAATCATGACATTCCAGACGCCAATGGTGGCGACAGGTTGATCGATGCCTTTATAGAGTCCTCCGGCCAATTCGACACTGCTGTAGTTTTTATTGGCACCCAATATTTTTTGAGTCTGTTCCGGTGTAAATCCGATGATATGGATATCGTGGGTGGTTGCCAGATCAAGAATCGAACTGGTGCCGGGCCCCACCGACCATATCCCCACCTCGATGGTCCCGTCTCTCAGGGCATTGGCGCTCTCGGTGAACGACAACCGGCTGTCCTTGTAAGAACCCAATTCAATTCCCAAAGCGTTAAATACCGCTTCGGCCATAAAATTGGTGCCGCTGCCCGGACTTCCCGTGCTGATCTGTTTCCCCTTGACCTGCTCAATATTGGTGATACCGCTCTTTTTTAAGGTAACCACCTGCAACAAATTGGGATACATCACCGCGAGAGTATTAATATCATGCTTTTTACCTTTAAATTTGCTACCACCGTTGAAACCGGCTTCGGCCACGTCACCCATCACCTCGCCCGCAACGGTCTCACCCTTGTGGGCCAGTTTCACATTTTCCACGCTGGCGCCGGTCACCTCGGCTACCGCCCTGACATCCTTGACGTGCTTGGACCAGATTTCGGCCACACCGCCGCCATAGGGATAGTAGATGCCGCCGGTACCACCCGTCCCAATACTGATAAATTCCGTTTTGGCCATTGCCTGCCCAACCATAACAACAAAGATACCCATAAATAAGATCGCGAGAATTCGTTTCATGAAATACCTCCTTTTACACATCGGCGGCGATCTGTCATCTGCCGATATATTAAGAGTGAATCTGTAATGGTAATATCCAAATTTTTACTGTGCCAACGCACTGATCTTGACTAAAAGCTCTTTAGGCGCTGAGGCCGTTTCTTTAACCGGATAGACAAACGAGGCCGTATCGCCGGGTTTGACCAATCCCTTTTTTGTTTTGCGCGGAATTAATCCACCAACGGCCTTGCCGTTGTCTAAAAAGATATTGACCCGGTAGCGTTGCGGCTGCTGGCTGACATTTTTAACCGCGACGTTAAAATGAAGCGTGTTTACGCCTTCCCATTTCTTAAAGCTGCAGGAAAATTCCGCCAGCTCAGCTTCGGGGGCAATCTCTTTCATGATCTTTTCTTCCGCCGCACAGGGAACGGTTTCCGGTGCTTTTGCCGCGGTTACCTTTTTGGGCGCTTTTGACGCGGTTACCTGTTCGGAAGCACACCCTGAAATGACCAGGGTAAAAACCGCCATCGCCAAAAGATACCATTTCCATGAACTTTTGTTGAGTTGCATAGTTCCTCCTTTAGTTAACAGTTTAGAAAATTCCGGTACGTGTTATGGACCGAAAGTCTTCGCACCGGCCATGGTCTCAAATTCACCAACGACCTTATCGGCAATGGCCATGGATCCGGTAAACGCCGGTGAAACGGGGTTGACTATATGCATACTGCAACCGTTTTGCAAGAGAAAAAAATCCTGAACCAATTCTTTGGTGCTCCAATCCACCAATTGTGCTCGAATTCCTGCTTTTGACGATGGAAGCACATCGCTGGTTTTCAACTGCTTTACCAGGGCAGCCGCATCCTTGAAAAAGCGATGGAAGCAATATTTGCGAGGTTCCGTTAATGCTACCCGGCGAAACTGCTTGTTGCGCAAAAAGAGGGTGGCGTCATTTAAAAGAATCTGCGGCGCCTCGCCGTCAATCCCTTGAATTAAGCCGTAATTTTCACGGCCCAAGGCGGGGATGGCCGTGGGTCCGATGTAAACATCACCGTAAACGTTTCTCGTAAAGTGGATCCCCAAAAAGGGGTTTCGGATATCGGGAACCGGATAGATACTCCCCTTCACCAAGTGGGCCCGGTGGTCGGCCAAGCGATGGTAAATCCCCTTAAACGGAATCAGCCGGTAATGTTTTCCCAATCCAAACGCTTTGGCAACCCGGTCCGAATGGGCCCCGGCGGCATTGATCAGATAATCAAACTGCAGGCCACCCCGATTTGTCAAAATCGCCCGGCGTCCTCTTAAGCCTAAAAACCGATGGCCGAAGAGAAATTGAACCCGTCCGGTCTTCTCTAAATCCATCCGAAGCGTTTGTAGAACCTTCTTTGGATCCACCACCGCCGTATAGTGTGAAAAGATCGCCTGTTTGAAGGTTTTTGCGTTGGGTTCAATCTTTTCAAGCGCTTTTTCATCGATCAAATCGACTTTTGCGCCATTGGCCAAGGCGCGCTCGTAAAGGGTATTCAATACCGGCAGTTCCGATTCACTGCGGGCAACGATGACCTTGCCGGTTTTTTTAAGGGGGAGTCCTTTGCGAAGACAAAAGGCCTGCATTCTCAGATTTCCTTCAAGGCAGGCGGCTGCCTTCATACTATCGGGCGTGTAGTAAATTCCGGCATGCAGGACGCCGCTGTTGCGGCCTGAAGCGTGATAACCCACATCCGGTTCTTTTTCGATCACTCCGATAGAACGGTAACCGGCTTTTACCAGCTTGCGGACGATGGTGAGCCCGACGATACCGGCGCCGACGACTAAGATTTCGACTTTGGGGGATCGCATGGTGGTGCAAATCGTAGCAAAATGATCATCATGATGCAATGGATCAAAGGAGTAAAACAGTTAATCACGCGATGGCGCAAACCAACTTGAGTGTCAATTGATGGATCACCCTAAAATCAACCGCTGCGGATCACATGTAGCCCTCAGTATTGCTAATTCCATCTCCATCGGCGGGTCGGCCTCTTTGGCTCGGGAGACATCAACGGTAAACTGCATCCGCGCCAATATTTCATCCGGCGAAATCCCCGGATAGTAACGATCCAGATACATTTCGCCGGTGTCAGTATCGATACGCATCACCGCCATATTGGTGATGATCACATTGACACCGCCCTGTCTCAACCCCGCAGCACCCCTGGCGTCCCCTCCTGATAATTGACCCGGGCTGGTGAGATAATCAAGCTCTTGCACAAATTTGCGTTTTTCATGTTGCATGAAAGCGATACAACGGGGCGCGAAAGAGGCCGCATCGCACCCGCCTCCGCTGCCGGAAAAGCGAGTATCAGGCTGAAAATAGTCGCCGATGGCGGTCGTGTTGAGGTTGCCGTATTTATCGATCTGCGCGGCGCCTAAAATAGCAATCACCTTGTCGCCGGTGATGCGGTTTTGCATGGCAGCGAAAGCTTCCAGCAAACCCGGATTGGAAGCGGCGGCGTACATGACGCGGGGGTCGGCCACGGCCAGGGGCAACTCTTCCACCCGTGAATCGATGGCGCCGGTTTCAAAAAAAATGACGCTGTTGGGAGCGTTGATATGTTTGGCCGCCGTTGCCGCCAGCATAGAGATGCCGGTCCCGGCAAAGACAATATCGCCATCTCTTATTTCCCGAGCCGCCATAATCGTCATCATTTCGCGCAAAGAATAGTCGGATGATTCCATCATTATCCTCTTTCCATATTGACGGCGTAACCGGTGCGAGGATCGGCCTTGATGGCTGACAAACGCCCCGCGCCCACCCGATCCAAAAAGGCGTTGTGATCCTTCACGCCATAAATATTATCGTCCTGAAACGCCCTGAATTTCAAGTCGTCTTTGGCCGCCTCAGCGTAAGCCCGCAAATATTTGGCATCGTAATCGTAATAGCGATAGACAGCGGTTGGATATCCGCCGTAGGGCACATGGCACACGGCGGATACGTGGATAAACGGAATCTGGTTATACTCCGGGAAATCTCTCAGGGCCTTTGGTTCAACCAGCTCTTCGCAGGTCACGACCACATGCCGCGACGCCTTAGCCTGTTCCACATCGGCAAAGGTCAGTCCGTCAATGCGGCAGGTGCCCATGGTGTCGGCCTTTTGCACATGGATAAAAGTGACATCGGGGTTGATGGCTGGAACCAGCATCACTTTGCTCGCGTCCCCCCAGTTACCGAAGGGGTTATCCATCAGCACCAATTTTTTGTCGACAATTTTAGGATCGGCCTGACGGAACTCTTTGGAAAAACCCCAGGTCGAGGTAATGTCGGATCCGAAACCCGACAAGGTCGGCATAAAAGGTACGCCCATGGCCCCGGCCAGAAAACGGAGACTCATCATAAAATTGGAGTAGTCCTCGACCTTCAGATTCCCTTCCTGAACGGCCTTCCGGAACCGGATGCAGGTAGGCGCGGTTTTTCCATTTCCGGCATACGCAATCTCCAGTTGTGCCACACAACCGGCACCAATCAGTTCGTCCACTCCGGTTCCATTAGAGTGGGCGTAGACGTGCAGATTTTTATACCCTTGCCGAATAATTTCATACACCGCGGCCATGGGATTGCGGTTAAGGGTGAATCCGCCAATGGAGATGTGGGCGCCGCTTTCCATATACTGCCCGACCGCCTGGTCAATAGGCATTACTTTTGGTAATCTGTTTACCGGTCTGATCATTCGTCCGATTGAAGAAATTGATTTTTTAGCAGCAACTGCCCCAGGGTCGGCTCGCCATGGTCCTGGTACTCATACTTGACCCGTTGAACCGGTTTGTCAATCCTGACCAGGCGGGTCAGATCGATGGGCGTCGCCGCCAGCACCACATCACAGGGGGTGGCGTTGATGGTCTTTTCCAAATCCTCAATCTGGGCTTTGCCGTAACCCATGGCGGGCAAAAGGTCGTCCATGTGGGTGTATTTTTCAAAGGTTTCTTTGATGGATCCGGCTAAATAGGGGCGCGGATCCACCATTTTGGCCGCGCCAAAACGCCGGGCGGCAATGGCGCCGGCGCCGTAGGCCATCTCGCCATGGGTCAAGGTAGGGCCGTCTTCAATCACCAATACGGTTTTACCGGCGACGGCATCGGGATCATCCACCCTCACCGCCGAGTCGGCCAGCACGATTGCGGCCTTGGGGTTGTGCCGGGCGATGGTGCGTCGCAACGCCTCAACCTTTTCTGCCGAGGCGCTGTCCACCTTGTTGATGACGGCGATATCGGCCATGAGCATGTTGGTTTCTCCGGGGTGGTAGCTTGTTTCGTGTCCGACGCGGTGGGGATCGAACAGGACAATATTCACATCCGGTTTAAAAAACGGTGTGTCGTTATTACCGCCGTCCCACACGATCACATCGGCCTCCTTTTCGGCCCGGCGCAAAATCTTTTCATAATCGACCCCGGCGTAGACCACCGATCCCATGGCCACGACGGGTTCGTACTCCTCGCGCTCTTCGATGGTGCAGTGATGATGCTCAAAATCCTCGTAGGCGGCGAACCGCTGGACTACCTGCCGGATTAAATCGCCGTAGGGCATGGGGTGACGCACGGTCACCACGCGTTTGCCCTGGGCTTTTAGCAGCGAGACCACCCGGCGGCTGGTTTGGGATTTGCCGCTACCGGTGCGCACCGCCGTCACCGACACCACCGGCTTGGTGGCTCTTAACATGGTATAAGGCGCGCCGATGATAATAAAATCGGCCCCGGCCGCTGTTGCTTGAGAGGCTTTGTGCATCACCTCGGTATGGGGGACATCACTATAGGAAAAGGCCACCAGATCCACGGTATGCGCTTTGATGAGTCCCATGAGCTTTTCATCGGAATGAATGGGGATGCCGTCAGGATAACCTTGTCCACACAGCTCGGCCGGATAGCGCCGGCCGTCGATATCGGGAATCTGTGTGGCGGTAAAGGCCACCACATGGTAGCGCTCGTTACCGCGGAAGTAGACGTTAAAATTATGAAAGTCCCGCCCGGCGGCGCCCATGATAATCACCTTTTCGACCATGATGAAACTCCTTTTACGATCAATTATTTATGCTCTTTTCAGGGGTAGTCCGCTGTTAGCCTTGCAAAGCTTCCTTAAACTGTTCAATGGCCCAATCGATGGTTTCCTCGTCGATCACCAAGGGCGGGGTGATCCGCAAGGTATGCTCGTGGGTCTCTTTGCACAAAAGGCCCTGCTCTTTTAGTTTTTGACAGTATTGGCGGGCGCCGCCGGCCACCGGATCGAATTCAATACCGATCATCAACCCCCGGCCGCGAATCTCACGAATCCGGTCATTTTGAATTTGTGAAAGTCCCGACATGAGCCGTGCACCCATTTGGGCCGCGTTTTCGATGAGGTTTTCTTCCACCAAAATCTGTAAGGCGGTACGGGCCACAGCGCAAGCCAATGGGTTGCCCCCAAACGTGCTGCCATGTTCTCCCGGCTGTAACACATCCATCACCTCGCTGTTTGAGAGCACCGCCGACACCGGATAGAATCCCCCTGAAAGCGCCTTGCCGATGAGGGTTAAATCGGCTTCAACGCCTTCATGCTCCTCGGCCAACAGCTTGCCTGTGCGGCCCAAGCCGGTCTGAATCTCATCTGAAATCATCACCACCTTGCCGGCGCTGCAAATTTCCCGTACGGCCCGTAAATAGCCCTCCGGCGGTATGATCACCCCGGCCTCACCCTGTATCGGCTCTACCATTAATCCAACGGTATTGGGGGTGATGGCTGCCTCCAGGGCTTTGGCGTCACCAAAAGGAATCGGCTTGAAACCGGGGGTGAAAGGGCCAAAACCGTTGCGGGCGGTGTCATCGGTGCTGAAACCGACGACGGTGATGGTGCGGCCGTGGAAATTGTTTTCGCAGACAATAATTTCAGCTTGATTTTCGGGAACGCCCTTGACCCGGTACCCCCATTTACGCACTGTTTTGATGGCTGTCTCCACCGCCTCGGCGCCACTGTTCATGGGCAGTACTTTATGGGAACGGGTCAATTGGCAGAGTTCCTTGTAAAACAGCGCCAACTGGTCGTTGCGAAACGCGCGGGAGGTGAGGGTCAGCTTATCGGCTTGGGCCAGCAAAGCCGCTTTGATTTTGGGGTGGCAATGACCCTGATTAACGGCGGAATAGGCCGACAAGCAGTCCAGATAGCGGTTGCCGTCCACATCCCACACCCACACCCCCTCACCCTTGGTCAACACTACGTCCAGGGGTTTGTAGTTATGGGCGCCCAACTGCTCTTCCAAGGCTATGTAATCACTGGTTTGCATAGAAAACTCCTTGAGCCCGAATGTATATTGACGTGCAGTAACGTTTCCTAAGTTCTAATAATATCATATAATCATATGATGATTAGGGGCAATCAAAATATGAATTTAACGGATCAACAACAGATACCCCAAAGACCGCGCTATCAATGGGTGGAAGAGGCCATCGGCGAGGCTATTATAAAAGGTGAGCTTTTACCCGGCGAAATCCTTCCCGGCGAAAGCGACTTGGGTGAACACTACCGATTTGAGAGACAGCTTGCACAGTGCTGGCAGGGCTGGTATGTCTGAAATAGAGAAGAAACGGCTAAAACAATGAAAACACGTGTTGAAAAAGACTCTTTTGGAACCATCGAAGTTCCCGCCGACCGCTTATGGGGCGCCCAAACCCAGCGCTCCCTCCAATTTTTCCAGATCGGGGAGGAGCGTTTGCCACACTCCTTTATCAGGGCCTTGGGAATTGTTAAATATTGTGCTGCGCAAGCCAACCTGGAATTGGGTCACCTGGATCAATCCATTGCCGATGCTGTTTCCGGGGCCGCCCGGGAGGTGATGGAAGGTAAGCTGGATGACCATTTCCCCCTGGTGGTGTGGCAAACCGGATCAGGCACCCAATCCAACATGAACGCCAATGAGGTGATCGCCAATGTGGCCAATGCGCGACTGGGTAGTCAATTGGGCTCTAAAAACCCGGTTCACCCGAACGATCATGCCAATTTGAGCCAATCATCCAATGACGGTATCCCCACCGCCATGCATATCGCTACGGTAGAAGAACTTCATCATCGACTGATTCCCGCATTAAGATATTTGCACACCGCGCTTTTGCAAAAAGCGGATGAATGGAAGCGGATCATCAAAATCGGACGAACCCATCTGCAAGACGCCACGCCGCTTACCTTAGGGCAGGAATTTTCCGGATATGCTACCCAGGTAAAATTGGGTCTGGATCGTATCCGGGATAGCTTGAAACGACTCTATCCCCTGGCCCAGGGTGGAACCGCCGTGGGGACTGGCCTTAATACCGTTCCCGAATTCGGCCCTCTGTTTGCCGCCAAAGCGGCCCAATTGACCGGGTTGCCCTTTACCTCCGCACCCAATAAATTTGAAGCTCTGGCCGCTCACGATGCCATGGTGGAGATCTCGGGCGCACTCAATACGCTGGCGGTCGGATTACACAAAATTTCCAATGATATCCGTCTGTTAGGATCCGGACCCAGGGCCGGAATCGGTGAGCTGATTCTTCCCGCTAACGAACCGGGCTCTTCCATTATGCCCGGTAAAGTCAACCCCACTCAAACCGAAGCAATGACCATGGTGTGCGCTCAAGTGATCGGCAACCACGCAACAGTCACTTTTGCCGGATCCCAAGGCCATCTGGAACTTAATGCCTACAAACCGGTAATCGTCTACAACGTTCTGCAATCCATCAATCTTCTCAGTGATACGATCCGCAGACTCACCGATCATTGCATTGTGGGGATCAAGCCCAATGTGGAACGCATCAATGAATGGATGCAACAATCGCTGATGCTGGTCACCGCGCTGGCACCCCACATCGGTTATGACAACGCTGCCAAGATTGCCCGCGCAGCCCATCAAAAGGGCACCTCTTTACGGGAAGAAACCCTTGCCAGCGGCCTGTTGACGGCTGAGCAATATGACATCTATGTTCGCCCTGAGAAGATGGTATTCCCTTGATTACGTCCATTTCGGAAAACATCGAAAGGAAGCGTCAAAAAAATAACAATATCGTATAGACGGCGCCTGAAAGAAATGGGCTATGAATATGTAACCACCCCACCGCTAACGCGGCACCCCTCCTTGAAAAGAAGGGGAGAGGGAACAGAAAACAACTCTGTGCGCCAAATAAAATCAAAGGTTAATTGGCAGTTGGCATTTTTCGTCCCGCTTTGATAGGGTAGTCGCAGCGAAGTTGAAAATCGGAAATCCGAAAGCAGTGACCGCCACATAAAATGAACTGCATCGACGCCATTGAAAAAAACGCCCAACAGATCATCGACTATCTGCTGGAGCAATATATCAAAGAGAAAATCAACGACGCCGATTATGTGCGCAGCGTCAAGGCGGTAATTGAAGGCACCGACGCGTTTGTATGCGCCAACCAGGAGTTGACCCACGATCCGGCGCTTTTAAAAAGGGTGCTGTCGGCCTACGCCAAAGATCGCTGGATGACCCACTTGGCCAAAGCGCGGATGGAGACGGCCACTTTAGCCCAAAACGGTACCGCCTCCAACTTGGAGTACTTTTATTACCTCTACGATCACCTTTACGAAAAAGAGCAATACCCATTGTAGCGCACCACGGTCTAAAGTGAATGAAGCGATGACTGACAACAACAAACCCGATGAGTTAGACGAAATCGAATCACCGGGAGCCCTGCCCGAAGATTTGGAACTGGAAGATGAGATTCGCCAAATTTCCCGCAAAGTCAATCGAATCATGAAACGAGTCGAGGCGGCCAATGCCGCCGTGCGGGCGATTATTATTCCGGACACCGAGGCCAAGGCCACCGAAGATAAAGCGGAACCCCCGTCTAAAAACAGCCCTGAAGACTCCCCCGAATCGGTGTAAGCGCCACCACCGTTGATCTCCTTTTAAACCACGCTGTATCCAGTGATAACGACGCCAATGGTCACAACCCGGGCTAGTGGTTCAACTGCATGCCCCACCCTTCAAACAGATACATGATGGCAAAACCGTACCAGAGGGTATAGATGACGTAAAATAGAAGGGATACGATCACCACGCCGAGCCGTTCACGAATCGATTGAGGCTCCACCTGGTAATAGTTGTACGATGCCTGAACCCCTTTTTCCAAAGCCAGGTCCAGGATCTTGGCCGCTGCAAATTTTTTCTGCCCTTTCAATTCGTGCACGGCCAGATCAATGACACGGGCCCAGTTATAGAGCACCCGACGTTCATCATAGCCGTATTTACCGTTCACTTTGGCGCCGTCGTTGTAGTACATGGCGTCGGCGTCTTCCAGGCAGCCCTCCATCATCTGCCCCAAATCGCCTTTGATATTGAGCCGACCCTCTTGCACACTGACCTGGACCCCCGTCTTTGCGAGTAGCACTTGGGTCTGTTGCGCCTGCTCTTTGTTGTCGTAGGGCAGAGACAAGTCAACGACCTGGCCGCTTACATTTTCAGTTTCCGTTTGAACCTCGGGAATGTAATAGGCCGAACCCTTGGAAATGGAGTTATAGAGCGCATCCAGATACTGCATGCTGTTTTGGCCGTTGAAAAGCGGCATAAACAGCAGCACCAGCACACCGAAAAAGAGCGCCAGCATGATCAGGCCTTTGGTAAAGGTCTTACTGTCGGTAATCATCAGTGGCCTCCCTGGGGCGCGGCCCTGAGCCGTTTTAGATTTTTTAAAAAGGTGCCGATCACCCAGACGCCGAACCCGCCGATTACGATAAAAAAGGCCCAGATGCCGATGGTTTCCAAAAAGGCCCCCACCCCATGGGAAATTGGCAACACCTTCAAAGTACCCAATTTGGCCGGCAATGCGAAAATCCGGTTGACGAATCCGGCCAGCACGGCCATGGCGTAAAACCCGCGAATGGTGATGCCCGGCACCACTTGGGTCACCATGGCGCCCACCTGAATCCCCAATAGCGATCCTAAAAGCATGCCCATGGCCAAAGTGTAGAAGATAAAACCGTAAATAGCGTATTGGCTGACGGCGGCGTAGCCGGCGGTAAAGATGATCTGAAAAATATCGGTGCCCACCGTGGTCATGGAAGAAACCCCCAGGGTGTAAACAAAAATGGGAAAGGTGAGAAAACCGCCGCCGACCCCCATGATCCCCGCCGCCAAGCCCACCAAGGCGCCTGAAAGCACCAGAAACAACCAAGAGATTTTGCGGCCGCCCGGCTCCAGGTCGTGGTCAAATTTGATCATCGGCGGGATGTTGATTGCCTGAATCTTTTTGGGAAACGCCCCCAATTCAGCTCCTTCGCTTTTTCCACCGCCATGGCCGTCACCACTCTCTCCACACTTGCGCGCCCGTAAAAAGTCCAGCAGCGCATAGAGCCCCAAAAAGCCCAGCATCAGGGCATAAGTGGTGGTGATAAAAGCATCGCTCAATACCGGATTGATATTGTAGAGCACCCGGTTGAGAATACCGCCCATCGTGGCCCCGATAATCGCGCCGATAAGAAAGACAATGGCCAACGGCACCGAGACATTGCCTAACTTGCGGTGGATAATGCTGCCCATGATTGCTTTGGCGAAGATATGGAACAGGTCCGTTCCTACGGCCAGGATACCCTTGATGCCGGCACTCATCAAGGCCGGGGCAATGACAAACCCGCCGCCGGCGCCGATACAGCCGGTGATCAGCCCGGCGCCAAGGCCGATTAAGATCGAAACCAAAAAAATACCCAGGCTATAGTAAGCCGGGCTGTAGGCGTGTTCACCGCCCAAAACATCGGGCAGTGCGGTGTGCATATCTTCAGCCAAAATCCAGCCGCCAAAAAGGACCGGCAAGAGGAGCGAACCAATAATCAACAGGCGTTTTTTACTACCCATGATGGTACGGGCGTTGTTTCGTTCCCATTGGGCCATAGCCCGCGCGCCGTACATCATAACTGCGCCCCACTGCTTGAAAAACGTCATTGCAGGCCTCGTTTCAATAGAAATATCGCCCTCGCCCTCATCGCTCAATCTGATAAACCGGGTCAGTAATTTTTTTAGCATAATTGCCTGTTGCAGGTCAAACCTTGATGTATCTACACGTGGTTTTAGATCACCTAACACACTGACACTGCTGCCTTTATTGGCACTACCGGTGGTCACGCCTTGACATGTTTACCCCAAAAATGACAAAATCGCTACGATACCCTAAAGGAGTGATACCATGTCAATTATCGTGATTTCAAGAATGCCCTATAGTAAAGGCAAGGAAATTGCCGTCAAACTGGCCCAGAAGCTACATTACCATTGTCTCTCCCGTGATGACATAGCCGCTATGTCGGAAAAATTTAATATCTCCGCCACCGAGGTTTTACGCGCTCAGCACGGCGCCCCCTCTTTCTTCGACCGTTTTACCAACGGGGTGGAACGCTACCAGGCGTTTGTTCGGGAGGCGTTTCTCAGGCGGATTCAGCATGATGACATTGTTTATCACGGTCTATCAGCCCATGTGTTTGTCAAGTATGCGCCCAATATCCTCAAGGTTGGGATTGTCACCAACACCGAAGATCGGATTCAGGCCTTAATGGCGGCGAAAAATTACAGTAGGGCGAAAGCGGTCACTATTTTGCAAAAAAACGACAAGGGCCAAAGCGAGTGGGCCCACTTGCGGTATGGCATCGATACCCGGGACCCTCAACAATACGATGTGATCCTGCATATTGACCAGCTATCTGCTGCGGACGCCGTGGAAACACTTTTCCATTTGGCCCGGAAACCGGCTTTTCAAACCACCGAGGCGACCCGCAAGCAGTTGGCCAACCTGCTTCAGGCGGCAAAAATACAGCGCCGTTTGGTACGTTATTTCCCCAAGGCGGCGGTTTGCTGTGAGGGGAGCAACGCTCACATCCAGGTAGCGATCCCTCGTTTGCACCAGGACAAAATCATCGCCCAGATAAAACAACTGGTGGCGCCCATCGAGGGTATTCGCAAACTGCATTTCAACATCAGGGGGGTCTATTATCCCGAGTAAGCGCGCCTTGAAACGGGTTTTCCGGTCTGCAATCTGCTTCATCTGATCCGTCGCTTCTATCCGCGCTGTGAAAAACCGCGTCGATCCATCGGGTGGATGATCATGCGGCTGGTGAAGGCGGGTACGCAAACCTCTGTTACGCCCGGAATTGGCATGTGCATATCGCATCGGCTTTTACGCCGGGTCACCATTACCGGGCTGTACCCGGCCGGCGGCTTTACGCAGGCTTAATTTGAAAGACAGCTTGCAAAGTGTCGGCAGGGCTGGTATATTAAAAATATATTGAGAGGCAGGGTCTGAACAGGCTAAAAGAGCAGATCTGCGGTAAGTTGAATTCACGACTGTTTTTTGTTGGTTTCGGTCATTCAAACCAAGGCAGAGGCATTGAAAACGGGTGAAACGGGGTGCGGTAAGGTCTATTGGAGGCTTTGGCCGCCGCATAATTCGGAATCAAGTATCCGGCCAATATAGCGGGGATTCAGCAAATCGACGCCATCAGGAACTTCCCCATGGAGACTTACAATATGGATGAAGAGCCTCATGGTAACGACCCCCCTCTATCTTTCCCGGCTCGTATTCCTCGTATGGAGAACTGCGGCAACGGCGCCGGGGCCAGCCACGGGGGATGATTTGCTCCTTGACGGCGGAGCAGTTAAAGCGCACGTGGAAACAAAACCCCAAACGGCTGCGGCATAACGGGGATGATCAGCAGCGGACGGGCTGGTGTATCCGGCCTTATCTGTTATTGCAAGGGAGGTGGTGCCTGTTTGATTGGATTGAATGGCAAATTCGGATTTCACCCCCAAGGAATAGTAGCGTAAAGGAGGAGAGAAAAATGAGAAAACAGTTTGGCTCCAAATTGTTGATCGGACTTTTGGCCGTTATGTTTATCCTGACCGTCAGCACGGCGCAGGCGGCGGACAAAGAAAAGAAAATCTTGCTGAAGGTGCCTGTGTGCTTTGCAACGGTTCTGCCGGGTTTGGGCACCACCATCACCTGGGTAGCCGATCGTATTGAGGTCGCCAGCGGGGGGTCGCTTAAAATGGAGGTTTTCGAACCCGGGAAACTGGTGGCGCCGTTTGAAATTCTCGATGCCGTTTCCACCGGAAAGGTCAACGCGGGATATTCCACCGCGGGCTACTGGGCCGGTAAGATCCCCGCCTCCCCGTTTTTCACCGCCGTTCCTTTCGGCCCGGAAGCAGGGGAATACCTGGCCTGGCTCTGGCACGGCAACGGCATGGATCTGTACCAGGAGATGTATGACAAACACGGATACAATGTAAAGGTTCTGGTGCTGGGCATCATCGCCCCCGAAACCTCCGGCTGGTATAAGGAACCGGTGAAGAGCATCGAGGATTACAAGGGCCTGCGTATTCGCTTCTTCGGGTTCGGCGGCGATTCCCTGTCCAAACTGGGCGCTTCGGTTAGCCTCCTTCCCGGTGGTGAAATTTTCCCGGCCTTGGAGAAAAAAGCCATTGATGCGACGGAATTTTCCATGCCCGCCATTGACGAGCGTCTCGGTTTTGCCAAGATCGCCAAATACAACTACTTTCCGGGTTGGCATCAGCAGGCCACCGTTTTCGAGTTGCTGATCAACAAGGATGTCTGGAACGGCATGAGCGCGCATCAGCAAATGGTCCTGGAGATGATTACCCGTGCGGCCACAGCCGATGCCTTTGCCATGACCGAGGCTATCCAGGCCGCCTCCATGAAAAAGAATGTCGAGGAACGGAGCGTTACCAACATGTACTGGTCCAATGAAATGCTGGCTCATTTTAAAAAGGCGTGGGAAGAGGTGGCGGCCGACCAGGCAGGCAAAGACGAGTTCTTCAAAAAGGTTTGGGATGACCTCAGCGCCTTCAGGGAAGAGTACAAATTGTGGCAGACTTACGGATTTCTGCCCCGTCCCGAGCCCCCGAAACAATAGCCGACATGCTTTGAGTGCACCCGGCTTGTTGTGTTTAGGGTAGTTGGTGTCTTGAGGATAGAGATTGGCCGGGCGGCGGCACATTACAATGCTGAAGCGCCCGGCCCATCCTGGATACCCATCGGGGTGCAGTGCCGCCCCGTGCCCGTCGGTGGCGATCCTGCATCATCGTATTAAAACTTCGATTTTTTCTGAATGGTGGCCGTACACACCTCCAACTGGCCATGAGTGCCACACGGCGCTATGCGCCCGGAGCTGAAGAGGAACGGAATTATGCAAACGGAAACCACAATGGAACAGGCGCCAAGCAAATTTTGCGACGGCCTGGACACCATGATCCGCTCCATCGGACACGTTGTTATGTGGACCAATGTGATCCTGATTTTCGTCATCATTTTGCAGGTGATCCTGCGTTACGGTTTTGGCCATGGCCTGGTGTTATTGGAGGAGCTGCAGTGGCACCTCTACGCCTTGGGCATCATGGTTGGCGCCTCGTACGCCCAGATGATGAATGCCCACATCCGTGTGGATATCATTCACTCGCGCCTCTCCGAAAAATGGAAATTGCGCTGGGATCTGTTCGGCATCGCTGTCCTGCTCCTGCCCTTTATCATTATCATTTTTCACCAAAGCCTTGATTTCGTGCATGAATCATGGCGGGTGAACGAGCGGTCCGCCGCCCCTCTGGGGCTGCCCTTCCGGTGGGCCGTCAAGGCGGTCATTCCCATCAGTTTCGGGTTGTTGTTCATTGCCACCGTCTCACGTGCCCTGCGAATCATAGCGACCCTGAGGAGAAGTTAAGCACATGGAAGCAAACGATTATCTGGTCATAGCGATGTTTCTGACTTTCGTGGGCCTTTTGTTCACGGGCTTCCCGGTTGCGTGGGTTCTGGGCGGCGTCGCCGTTCTGTTCACCGGTATCGGCTATTTTTCCGATCTGTATTTCGGCACCTGGACAGGGCTCGATTATCTGACGCTTGGCATGTCGGTCAACCGTATCTTCAAATTCATGGACAACTGGGTATTGGTGGCCCTGCCCATGTTTATTTTCATGGGGCTCATGCTGGACCGCTCGGGCATCGCCGAGAAACTGATGCGCTCCATGCAGAACCTTTTCGGCAAGGTCCACGGCGGCCTGGCGGTGACGGTCACCACCATCGGTATTATCCTGGCGGCCTCCACCGGTATTATCGGCGCTTCGGTGGTGCTGCTGGGACTGCTCTCCCTGCCGGCCATGATGAAGCAGGGGTACTCCAAAATCCTGGCCTTGGGCACCATCGCCGGTTCCGGCACCCTGGGGATCCTGATTCCCCCCAGCATCATGCTGGTGATCATGGCCGACCAGCTTGGTCTCTCGGTGGGCGACCTGTTTATGGGGGCCGTGGCTCCAGGCGTTATTTTAGGGCTGTTGTATATCGGTTTTATTTTGATCTACTGCTTCATCAAACCCGATGCGGCTCCCTTGGATCCGGCCCGCGAACCGCTCCAATGGCACATGTTCTGGGATGTCCTCAAAAATATCCTGCCCCCGGCCATGCTGATCCTGGCGGTGCTGGGATCAATCTTCGCCGGTATCACGACACCCACCGAGGCCAGCGGGGTGGGCGCCCTGGGGGCATCGATATTGGCCGCGATCAACAAAAAACTCAATGGGAAGGTCCTTGTCGAAGTCACCAAGGCGTGCTTCAACACCACGGCCTATATCTTCGCTATATTCCTGGGCGCCACCTGCTTTGCCCTGGTGCTGCGGAGTCTGGGCGGCGACGAATTTATCGAGCGCGTTCTCACGGGACTTCCCCTGGGGCCTTACGGCATCATGGCGGTGATACTTGCATCGGTGTTTCTGCTTGGTTTTTTCCTGGATTGGATCGAGATCACCCTCATCGTTTTGCCGCTCATCGCCCCGGTGGTGCAGTCTCTCGGATTCGAGATCGACGGCCGTGGCGTAGTGGACAATCCCGAGCTGGTCTGGTTTGTGATGCTCATCGCCGTGAGCCTGCAAACCTCGTTTCTCACGCCGCCGGTGGGATTCGCCCTGTTTTATCTCAAGGGCGTATGCCCGCCCGAAATAGAGTTGATTGACATTTACAAGGGGGTTATCCCGTTTATCATCCTGCAGTTGATCGGTCTGCTGATCATTGCCATGTGGCCCCAATTGGTCATCTGGCTGCCGGCCGTCGCCTATGGATAACCCGGACGAACATCCGTTTTGATCACCAACGGGAGGATACTGTGAACATCGGCGATTTGTTTGCCCGGCAGGCGCGATACCGCCCCAACCATCCGGCGGTGGTATTCGGGGAGCAGCGCCTCACCCACCTGGAGTTTAACCGACGCATCAATCGATTGGCCAATGCCATGCTGGCCAAGGGGATCGGCAAGGGCGACAAGGTCGCCACCGTACTGCCCAATTGTCTCGAACTGCTGGAGGTTTACTGGGCCGCGGCAAAAATCGGCGCCGTGGTGGTCCCCATGAGCACCCTGCTCCTGGCGCCGGCCCTGTCGTCGCTCCTGCGGGATTCCGATACGGTGATGGTGGTAGCCAACGGCGATTTTGCCCCCACCATGGACCAGATTCGTTCCGAGCTTCCCGCCATCGCCGATGACCGGTATCTCCTGATCGACTGGGAGGGACAGGCCGGTTTCGAGGATTACCATGCCCTGACGGCAGCGGCAGGCGAGCACGAACCGGTCGGCATTCAAATCAACGGCGAAGATCCTTTCAATATCATGTACAGCAGCGGCACCACCGGGATGCCCAAAGGCATCATCCATACCCATTCGGTTCGGGCGTGGTATGGGGCGACATTTGCAGCCTCGTATCGCATGACCCCCGAAAGCATCACCATGCACGCCGGCGCCATTGTTTTCAACGGCGCATTTGTGGATCTGATGCCCACGGTCTACGTGGGGGCCGCCTATATTCTGCTCAGCCGGTTTGAGCCGGAGGCGTACATCGAAACCGTGGCCCGGGAAAAGGTGACCCATGTGATCCTGGTGCCGGCCCAGATCATCGCACTGTTGGCCTCACCCAATTTCAGCGAAGAAACAATGGGCTCCCTTGAAATGATCCTCACCCTTGGAGCGCCCCTGCACCAGGCCCACAAGGATGAGCTCAACCGACGGCTCCCCGGCCGGTTCTATGAGCTCTACGGCCTCACCGAAGGTTTCGTCACCGTACTCGACAGGGAGCAGGTGGCCGCCAAACCGGCATCCGTAGGTGTGCCGCCGCCCTTCTTCGAAATGAAAATCGTGGATGAAAACGACATCGAGCTTCCCCCCGGCGAAGTGGGGGAGATTTGCGGCAAAGGCCCCATCCTGACCCCCGGCTACTACAAGCGCCCCGACTTGACGGAGAAGGCGATCCGCGACGGCTGGCTCCACTCGGGCGACCTGGGGTATGTGGATGAAGACGGGTTTCTGTACCTCGTGGATCGCAAAAAAGACCTGATCATCTCGGGCGGCGTCAATGTCTACCCCCGGGACATCGAGGAAATCGTCATTCAGCATCCCGCAGTGCGGGAAGTGGCCGTGTTCGGCGTTCCCCATGAAAAGTGGGGTGAAACTCCCCTGGCGGCGGTGGTCCTGAACGAGCCCGGGGCTGTTTCGGGTGATGAACTGAAAGAGTGGGTGAACCGGCGGGTACGGGCCAAGTTCCAACGCATTCATGGTGTGGCCGTCTTCAAGGACTTTCCCCGAAATGTGGCCGGCAAAATTCTAAAACGAGAGATGCGGGACGCTTATTGGAAAGATCAGGAGGGCAGGATTTGAGCCGGGCTGCACAGTTGGATCAAAATCGCTACACCTGATTTACCATTTCCCATTTCACACCAACAAAAAGCCCTTTGCAGGATCTGCAAAGGGCTCTGTACCCAATAGATCCCGCTATCCGGGAAAGTTCAGGCGCTGTGTTGCTGCAATGAAACGTGGATAGATGAGTGTTACAGGAGATCATCAATGGGAACGTAATCAAGACCAAAAGCATCTGATACACCTTTGTAGGTGACCTTGCCGCTGATGACATTGGCGCCCAACCTGATCTCTTCGTTTTCCGTCATAGCCCTTTTCCAGCCTTTGTTGGCGATCTCTACAGCGTAGGGCAGGGTGGCGTTGGTCAGCGCCATGGTGGAGGTTTTGGGCACGGCGCCCGGCATATTGGCTACGCAATAATGAACCACATCGTCAACAATATAGATCGGGTCGCCATGGGTGGTGGCTTTGGAAGTCTCAAAACAGCCGCCCTGGTCGATGGCCACATCCACCAACACAGCCCCCTTTTTCATGGTTTTCAGCATGTCCCGGGTCACCAGCTTGGGCGCTTTGGCGCCGGCAACGAGAACGGCCCCCACCACCACATCGGCCTCTTTGACCAGTTCGCGGGTGGCGGCCGGGCTGGACATGAGCATAAAACAGTTGGCGGGCATGACATCGCTTAAGTAGCGTAGACGCTCCAGATTCATGTCCAGGATGTAGACCTTGGCGCCCAGGCCGCAAGCCATTTTAGCGGCATGGGTGCCAACCACACCGCCGCCGATCACCACCACTGTGGCCGGATCGACTCCGGGCACGCCGCCCAGCAGCACACCGTGGCCGCCCTGGGCCATCTCCAGATATTTTGCGCCTTGCTGAATGGCCATGCGTCCAGCCACCTCACTCATGGGGGTGAGCAGGGGCAGCGACCCGTCCTTTTTCTGGATGGTTTCGTAGGCAATGCAAATGGCATTGCTTTTGATCAATGCGTTGGTTTGCTGTTCGTCAGCGGCAAGGTGGAGGTAGGTAAAGACAATCTGGTCTTCACGGATTAAGTCATACTCCGCCGGGAGGGGTTCCTTGACATGCATCACCATGTCGGCGCGGTCAAAAATTTCCCCGGGCGTAGCGATCATCTCTGCGCCGGTGCTGGCATAGGCGTCGTTGGAGAAACCGCTGCCAATTCCGGCATTTTTTTCAACCATTACCTCGTGCCCGTTGGTAATCATTATTTCCACGCCGGCGGGCGTCATGCACACCCGGTTTTCCTCTGTCTTGATCTCTTTAAGAATTCCAACCCGCATTTGCGTCTCCTTATTCCATAAAAGGTATTTCCTTTGAGGCCGTTGGGCTTGGTCTGATCGGGCAGGTCAACGCCATTACATCTTGACCCAAAACCTCTGAAGCTTGCCGGTTCAGGGCATCACAGGGCCATCTTGCTAAAGACGATCCAATGGTTGCTACATCCGCTTTTGTGCACCATTTTGACCCCTACGCAAACATCAGGTCATCAGACTTTTTGTAACGGTGATCGAAACAAAGATCAAGGGATATTTGGGATGTGCCCTTACATTTCTGTTGCTTCGATGATAAGAACAGGTTGTTCGCTCGTTCTCAAGTTTGGGGATGCAATATTGACCCCTTTTGTAGTGTGATGAGGTTAATGTGGTGTTTAATGAAGGAGGAGGAGATCAAGCATGTCCGACAACCTGTCACAGGACGAATGAGTGAATTCTCAACCGCCTAAAGGCGGTGGCTTCGGCGGCGAGGTGCGCTCGGCCGGATGAAATCCGGCCATCGCAGCGCCATAAAAGACCGTCGCTTTTAAGCGACGGTAGTTTATGAAAGAAAACGCAAAACCTTCGACTTCAGTCGGAGGATATCCGCTTTCGGCCCTACGGGCCTGCTAAAGCCTTCGCCGAGAGGCGAGGGTTTTTCTCCCATTCCCCGAATGGGACAATAAAGTTGTTTGGTGAGTGTCTTCGCTGGAAGTGGTGTGGCCGAAGGCCCACCGCCTCCGAAACGTTTGATGGATTGTTTTTCACGGGAACCATGTTATTTCCAACAATGGAAAAGTTGCGGAGGGTATGGCACACCCTTCCGGCATAGGGCGTTGCCTCTGCGGTTGTGCGCCGTCGCCCCAACCACCCCGCCCGGCACTCAGTACCTGAGTGTCGGGCACCCCTCCTTGAAAAAGGAGGGGAGTTTTCTCTTGTTCCCAAGCCCCAGAATACACAGAATACCGAACCACCGCCTTTAGGCGGTTGAGAACTCACTTTACAATCTCGATTAGTTCCACTTCAAAGATCAATGTTTCACCCGGGCCGATGGCTCGTCCGGCGCCCTGAACACCGTAAGCCAGCTCCGAGGGAATAAAAAGCCGGGATTTACCGCCCTCTTTCATCAGTTGCAGTCCTTCCGTCCAGCCTTTGATCACTTGACCAACGCCAAAAGTGGCCGGTTCGCCCCGTTTGTAGCTGCTGTCGAACTCCCGGCCGTTGAGCAGCGTACCTTTGTAATGCACCTTTACCTTGTCATCAGCCGTCGGCGTTGCGCCGGTGCCGGCCCGCAGTTCTTTATACTGCAACCCGCTGGCTGTAGTTTCAACCCCCTCCTTTTGGGCGTTCGCCCTCAAAAATGCGGCCCCTTCCTCTTTTTTTTGTGCGGCCGCCTTTTTCAGACTGGCTTGCTGTAACGCCACCATGGCCGCCCGGGCTTCTTCCATGGTCATTTTCGGCTCTTTGCCTTCAAGGGCGTCCTGCATCCCCTGTAGGATCAGGTCGGGGTCCACGGCATAACCCCGTGTTTTAAAATCACTGCCCATCCTCAAACCCAGGCCGTAACTAAAACGCTCTTCCAGGGTAACCGGTTTATTGTCTCCCGCAACGGCCGTTGCTGCGATACCTGTTGCCAGAAGGGCGATGATCTTCATCAATATTGCCAGGCGCATTGGGTTTCCTTTCCAAAAAGTTTATAGCTGTGGCACTGTAAAAAGATCTGACCCAACAGCCTGTTTAGCCTATCTGACCCCACATAGCCAGTAAGAATTTGTAAAGCGGCGTGAAGCCGGCATTCACGTGCTAAGGTTGATATTTGCAGCATGGATATGTTAACAATTGCATCCTGACCTGGATCAGAAGGTTTTTATGAAAAGGATTGTGAATTGATTGTTTCCATGACGATATATATTGCGGCGGTCCTGTTGGCCAACTATACGGCCACCTGGTTTATCCCGATGCCCTTGTTCGGGCTCGTTTCGGTGGGAACCCTGATATTCGGTATCACTTTTACCCAGCGGGACCGGGTGCATCGCTACGGCCGCAAACCGGTCTATGTGATGATTTTTTTAGCGGCCCTGGGGATGGTGGCCGAATCTGTTTTTCTGGGGGTTCCTTGGCGGATCATCAGCGCCTCTTTTATTGCCATCGTTTTAAGCGAGATCGCCGATACGGAAGTGTATCACCGTCTGCTTCACCTTACCTGGTTTCAACGGGTGACACGCTCCAATATCATTTCGATTCCTTTGGACAGCCTGCTCTTTAACCTCATCGCCTTTGCCGGTGTTTTTGCGCCGATCAAGCTGGCGGCAATTATTTTTGGCGAGGTCGCGGTGAAATTTGTAACGGGCAGTATAGCGGCATGGGTACGCTCAGAACCGGCCGAACCACTGCCGGCGACGGATCATTAGCGCTTTTTAAAACCAATGACGCAACCCCTGGATACCACCATGATGCAACAGGCCCTGGATGAGGCCCGGCAAGCCTTATCCCAGGGGGAGTTTCCCGTCGGGTGTGTCATTGCTTACGAAAACCGGGCGCTTGCGGCGGGTCACCGCCAGGGAACAGCCCAATGCGAGGGCGGCTTTTTCAATGAGGTGAGTCATGCCGAAATGGTGACACTAAAGCATTATTACCGCTTGCCGAAACGGCCGGAACCTGAAAAATTGGCGCTCTACTGCACCATGGAACCCTGTTTAATGTGTTTCGGAGCAATTTTGTTGAGCGGCATTGGCAAATTGGTCTGGGCCTATGAGGATGCGATGGGCGGCAGTACCGCCCTTTCCCTTAAAACATTGGCGCCTCTTTACAGGAATCGTAAAATTGAGATTGTCCCCCATGTTTTACGAAAAGCGAGCCTGGAGCTTTTTCAGCAATATTTTATTTCCGATTCAAATGGTTACTGGAAAGACAGCCTGCTTGCCAAGTACACGTTGGGCCAGTGAAGCCCTCTTGTAAAAGGACCCAAACGTCACCGATACGTTTCATCAATCATGTCTTTAAACTTCAATCAGGGTATCGACGTATCAAATTTCACAGAGAATTATTGCTTTTTACCAGGCGGGGACTATCTTTTTACTTGCGTTTGAATTCCGGTTTGATTATGGATACAGTTTGCTAAAGGAGGGTTGCTCCGCCGCTGCTCTAAATACAATACAAAATATGATCGTACAGGAGGTTGAAGAATAGCTGTTCCCAGAAGAATGAGTCGGCCCGTGAAGAGTGGTACAATCCGGGTTAATGACACCATCCGCGCCGGAGAAGTGCGGGTCATTGATCCCGATGGCAAACAGATTGGTGTAATTCCAACCGCTCGCGCCAGAGAAACGGCGGCGGATTACGGGCTGGATTTGGTGGAAGTGTCACCCAACGCCAATCCCCCGGTCTGTAAAATTATGGATTACGGCCGCTATAAGTACGAGCAGACCAAAAAGAAACAGGAAGCGAAAAAAAAACAGAGCCACTTTACCGTCAAGGAGATCAAGGTCCGGCCCAAAACCGGCGAGCACGATCTGCAGACCAAACTGGGCCATTTACGTAAATTCATCGCCCGCAAAGATAAGGTAAAGGTGACAGTCATGTTCCGGGGCCGCGAGATTACCCTGTCGGATCTGGGGCTGGCGATCCTGGAAAGAATCGCCCGGGAGACGGCGGATATCGCCGTGGTCGAGCAGGAACCCAAATTTGAGGGCCGCACCATGATGATGATTCTGGCACCCAGGTAAAATTTCACCCGATTGTGCAGTTCAAATGGCGTGGGGGTGCTCACGCCATTTACTTTTAACGGTTTGAAAGAAATAGCAAAAGATGGAAGCAAGGAGACATGATGCCGAAAATAAAAACCAATCGCGCGGCGGCCAAACGGTTTAAAAAAACCGGCAGCGGCAAGTTTGTACTGAGTAAATCCCATGCCGGCCACAAGCTCACCAAAAAGAGCCGCAAGCGGAAACGCGCTTTGCGCAAGAGCTATATCGTCGACAAGGCCAATAACCGGGAGTTGAGGCGGTTGCTACCTAACGGTTAACAGCAAAGAGGCTTCGCAAAAAGCCCGATTCCCGCGTTGCGCTTCGTTTCGCTATGATTGCGGTATTACAATACGCCTCACCGAGCAACATGCGCGACGCCTTGAACTTTTTGCATTGCCACGACATTGATTTTAAAGAAGTTGCTGAATTTTAGGAGTTGTACCATGCGAGTTAAACGAGGAACCAAAGCCCGCCGCCGCCGCAACAGAGTGCTGAAAATGGCCAAAGGGTACCGGGGCGGGCGTAGCAAGCTCTTTCGGACGGCGACCACGGCTGTTGATAAAGCCTTGGGGTATGCCTACCGCGACCGGCGCGCCAAAAAGCGTGATTTCCGCCGGCTGTGGATTGCCCGCATCAACGCAGCGGTGCGTCCCCACAACCTCTCTTACAGCCGTTTCATCAATGGCCTGAAAAAAGCCGATGTAGCCTTGGACCGTAAGGTGTTGGCGGAATTGGCCGTGACTGACCCCAAGGGATTTGCCCGGATTGCCGAATTGGCCGCCCAACAGCTTTAATCACGGTGAAGATGGCAAAAACGATTCATCAGATTCGCGACGAGGCCGTTGCGGCCATTAATCGCGCCACCGATCCGGAGGCGCTGGCGGATGTTTCGGTCATCTATCTCGGCCGCAAGGGACCGATTAGCCGGTTTTTGCGCAATATCTCCCAATTGCCTCCCGATGAGCGCCCCCAGGCCGGGCAGGTAGCCAATACCGTTAAAAAAGAGATTGCCCGACTCGTTGATCAAGCGAAAGTGGAACTGGCGGGCAAAGTGGATGCTGCGATCCCGGCGCCGGATATCTCGGCTCCCGGCCGACCTATTGCCGCGGGAACCCTTCATCCGATCACCCTGGCGATGCGCCGGATTTGCGCCATTTTCGTGAAGATGGGCTTCGCCATTGCCGAGGGCCCGGAAATCGAATCGGACTACTACAATTTCGCGGCGCTCAATTTCCCCAGGGAACATCCTGCGCGGGATATGCAGGACACCTTTTTCGTATCTTCCGATATTGTTTTACGCACCCACACGTCGCCGCTGCAGGTACGGGTGATGGAAAAACAGGATCCGCCGGTGCGGGTGATTGCGCCGGGACGGGTTTTTCGGTGCGACTCCGACATGACCCATACACCGATGTTCCATCAGGTGGAAGGGCTGCTGGTGGACAGGAATATCTCCTTTGGCGATCTGAAGGGTATTTTGGAGACGTTTGTGCACATGATGTTTGACGACCAGACTGATTTGCGTTTCCGGCCCAGTTTTTTCCCGTTTACTGAACCCAGCGCCGAGGTAGATATCCGTTGCGTCATGTGCCGTGGAGCAGGATGCCGGACCTGCTCCCGAACCGGCTGGCTGGAAATATTGGGTTCGGGGATGGTCCATCCGGCGGTGTTGGAAAACGTCAACTACGACACTGACCGCTATACCGGTTTTGCCTTTGGCATGGGCGTAGAACGGATTGCCATGCTCAAATATGGGATTGATGATCTGCGCCGTTTTTTTGAAAACGACATCCGGTTTACAACCCAGTTTCATTAGCCCGCGTACTCTATTCGTAGCGGCTTGATCCATCATAAGACCGAATTGGGTCCATCCATAGGAAAGTATAATGAAAGTTAGTTTAAGCTGGCTACAATCATATCTTGCCACCACCACGGACGCTCAAACCCTGGCCAATGGCCTCACCATGGCCGGTTTGGAAATTGATACGGTTACCGACCGGTACGCCTATCTTAAAACCGTTCGGGTGGGTCGGATCGATGCCGTTACACCGCATCCCAATGCCGATCGGCTGGTGGTATGTGCGGTCAACCTTGGTGATCGTGCGGTCACTGTGGTCTGTGGGGCGCCCAATGTGGTCGAGGGAATGTTGGCGCCTCTGGCGCTGCCTGGAACCATCCTGCCGGACGGCCGCGAAATCGAAAAGGGACTGATCCGTAAAGTCGCTTCTGAAGGGATGCTCTGCAATGCGGTTGAATTGGGGTTGGGACCGGATGCGTCAGGCTTAATGGTATTGGCCGGGGATCTACCCGTGGGGGCTGATTTGGCCCAGGCGCTCAATCTGTCCGATGCGGTTTTTGAGATTGACATAACTCCCAACCGGGCTGATTGCCTGAGCGTTCTGGGGATTGCCCGGGAAGTGGCGGCCATTGAAAACACCACTGTCCAATATCCGCAGGTCAAGATGTCTTCAACAGAAGGGCCGGTTCAGGAAAGCGTCTCCGTCACCATTGACGCACCCCATTTGTGCCCTCGATATGCCGCCGCGCTACTGGAAAATGTCACCATCGGGACCTCACCGGACTGGCTCTGCAACCGGTTGCTTTCCGTAGGCCAACGGCCCATTAATAATGTGGTGGATATCACCAACTTTGTGATGTTGGAGCAGGGTCAACCACTGCACGCCTTTGATTTCGAGCGGCTGGCCAGAGGCCAAATTATCGTGCGCTGTGCAACCGAGGGAGAAGCGTTTACCACTCTGGACGGCAAAGGGCGCAATCTCAGCGCCGAAACCCTGATGATTTGCGACGGTGAAAAACCGGTGGCCGTAGGCGGCGTTATGGGTGGGTTGAACTCCGAGATCGAGCCCCATACCACCAAGGTACTTTTGGAAAGCGCCAATTTTAATCCGGCCGGTATCCGTAAAACCGCCCGTCGGTTCGGGCTTTCCACCGATGCCTCTTATCGATTTGAACGGGGTGTGGACCGTACCGGGGCGGTATGCGCCCTGGAGCGGGCCGCGCACCTGATGGTCGAGCTTTGCGGCGCCAGGCGCGTTGAAGGAATTGTGGATGTCTACCCGGAGAAATATCAACCCGTTGTCATTGATTTGAGTGTGGCCAAAACCAACCGGGTGCTGGGAACCGATCTCACCGCCGCTCAAATGGCCGCAATGCTGACCAGCATTGAGTTTGATGTGACCAGGCAAGACGATGAGATGCTCAGGGTTAAGGCGCCCTCTTATCGTATGGATATGGCCCGGCCCGAAGATCTGATGGAAGAGATCGCCCGTTTGTGGGGGTATAACAAGATTCCCACCACCTATCCGTCGGTGGATCGCGGCGCACAAGCGTCCGCTCCCGCTGTTGGTTTTAGGGATAAGATCAAGGATTTTATAGTGGGCTGGGGTTTTGATGAAGTGGTGGCTTATGCTTTCAACGCGCCGGCCGATTATGATCATCTGAATCTGTCATCTGGCCATGAGCTGCGGCGGCTGGTGCCGCTGCTGAATCCGCTCACCGAAGCTCAGGGGGTGATGCGCACCTCACTGTTGCCTGGTCTTTTGGGAACGGTAAAACATAACTTTACGCAACAATTAAAAGATCTAAGGCTCTTTGAGGTGGGTAAAACCTTCTTTCATACACAAAAAGATCAGCTCCCCGAAGAAAAAGAGCTGCTGGCTGTGGTGTGGACCGGTGCCCGCAAAGGCGCTTCCTGGCATAGCCGGGGCAAATCCGAGCCGTGTGATTATTTTGATATTAAAGGGCTGGCCGACGTCCTGCTGGCAACCTTAAAGATCAATGCGGCGCAATTTGTCCGGCCCGCAAAGGGTTGTTATCCCTATCTTCAGGCGGGTGTCGCCGCTGAAATTGTGGCTGATGCGAAGGTTTTGGGCGCCGTCGGCGTTGTTGACGGGTCGGTGGCCAACCATTGGGATATTGACCAACCGCTGATGTGGCTGGAACTGGATATGACACGATTGGCCGAAACGGCGCCTGCTGCACGGACGGCCGCCCCCATATCCCGCTATCCGGCCACGGATCGGGACTTGACCGTCATTGTCGACCGGGATATGGAAGTGGCCCGCTTGCTGGCGCATTTAAACGAGCATGCGAACCACATGGAAGATCATATCGTGGAAGCCATCGATCTATTGGATATCTTTGCCGAAGATCCGATCCCGGCGGGTAAGAAGAGCATCACCCTCCGGTTGACCTATCGCTCTTTTGAAGGTACGCTGAAAGACGAAACAATCAATGTAATACATGCCGCAATCACCCGGAAGCTGATCGATACGTTTGAGGCGAATTTACCTGCATAAACATTTTCATTCGTCCGTTATAAGGTTGAAACCACCGTCTTTAAGACGGTCATCTTTTAGATAGCAGTATGTATGTAGATACGGATCACCCCCGGTTAAAGCCGGTGGTTTCGTCCAGTCGGCGTAAACAACCACCCCATAAATGGGGTGGCCTTCCGACCGATCATTAAAATAACGTTGACGCACCACAAACCCATCGTCTTTAAGACGATGGTAATTTAGTTAATCGGTATTGGGTAGCGAACAGATGGCAACCCCTGTAATCCCGGATAAACTCTACTTTAAGATCGGTGAAGTGAGCCGGCTCACCGGCCTTCCCGGCCACGTGCTGCGTTTTTGGGAGTCGGCGTTTCCGGCCCTACGTCCCAAACGGACCGCGTCAGGCCAACGCCTTTACCGCAAGCGGGATATCGAACTGGTTCGAACGCTTCAATACCTCTTGTACGAACGCAAGTTTACTATCTCCGGCGCCAACCGGTATCTGCGCCGTCAATCCAAATCCAACCCCGAAAAGACCGAAGTGGATTTGATTGAGGATGTCACCCGGGAACTCAGGCATATTCGCAAGCTGTTGGCCTGACCGTTTTGCAAATCAGACGCACCCAATAAAAAACGGGGCCCCTTGTGTAAGGAGCCCGTTCATCATTTGGAAATAAACGTGCGCTTACGCGGCGTCCAGCTTCTGGCGATCGGCCATGGTCATCAATGTCCGTTCGCGGGCCTTGTCGATACCCAGGGCTTTACGCTTCTTGTCAATGTGAGCGATCATCATCCCGGCCATTTCGTAAGGATCCCGGGCAAAGCCCCATTTGCCGAAGCCTTCGTTCTCCAGCTCTTCAAAGAGCAGTTTGTGGAACCTAGTCTCCTTGATAATCGGAAAGGTAACACCAAAGACGGTGAAGACACCGGAGGTGACAAAGTATTGGCCGATGGCGACGGCTTTTTCACTCATCCATTCCGGGGCGGCGCCGGCAACCGGCAGATCAGCCAGACAATTACCCAGGCCGCCGATGCGCACCATCTCCGAGGCGGCGATGAGGATGCGGCTGTTGTCGGCACAGGAGCCGATACCCAGACAAGGCGGCATGCCAACAGTTTCACACACCTCCTGGAGACCCGGTCCGGCGAGATGGGCTGCTTCCGGGGTGTAGAGGCCGTTTTTGGCCAGGGCCACCTGGGAGCATCCGGTCTGAAGCACCAGGACGTCGTTTTTAATCAACTCTTTAACCAACTCCACATGAACGTAATCCTGCTTCACACGCGGGTTGGTGCAGCCCACCACACCGGCCACACCACGGATACGGCCGTTGATAATGTTGTCGTTCAGCGGGGTGTAAGAGCCACGGAAGCTGCCGCCCAGCATGTAGTTGATGTACTCATGGGAGAAGCCGTGCACGCCCGCGTTGCGGTACTGCGGGATTTCAACGGGTTTGTTGCGGTTTTTAAAGCGGGTAATGGCTTTGATCACCACTTCATCGGTGCAGTCCAGGGGCTCATTTTCATGGAATTCCACATGGACGGCGCCTTCGATTTTGCAGCGTGGGTTGGTCGTGATCAGTTCGGTGTCGTAGCATTTGGCCACTTCCACCAGGCCTTGTTTGATGCACTGTACGTCAACCACCATGGCGTCGACGGCGCCGGTGACAATAATGGCTTCGGTCGACATGAAGTTGCCGGCATGGGGAACCCCGTGACGGGACATCATCTCGGCGCCCGAGCAGCACATCCCCACCAGATTGATACCCTTGGCGCCCGCCTTTTTGGCCTCTGCCACCAACGAAGGTTCGTTAACGGAGACGAGCACCGATTCAAACAGGTTGGGCTCATGGCCATGGACAATCACGTTGACCATATCTTTCTTGAGCACGCCCATATTCACTTCCACGTTGACCGGGGAGGGGGTCCCAAAGAGGATATCGGAAATTTCCGTGGCAACCATGGAACCGCCCCAACCGTCGGCCAGGGAGGTGCGGCTGCATTGACGGGTGATGTTTTCGTAATGCTGATCCACGCCCATATGGGTGCGGTGCATCATCTCCATGATTTCACGCATAGCGCCGCGCGGCACCACATCGTACTTGCGCCAGGTTTCCAGGGTCTTTTCCGGGACCCGCTTGGCAAAAGGAATTTCGCCTTCCACCTGGGTGTAGGTCCGTTCCAGCTCCTTGTACAGATCGGTGGCCACTTCATCATCGGTGCGGCCTTCGGTTTCAATACCCACCGAGTTGGCCACATTGCGCATTTTCAAGGGATCTTTGATTTTGTAATCCTGATTATGACCGGTGACCACTTCACGGAACAGGTCCAGCATGGCCATACCGTGGTCGGTATGGGAAGCGGTGCCGCAAGCCACCATTCGGCCGAAGTTACGGGCCATAACGGTGTCGATGGTAGCGCCGCAGACGCCCACCTTGCCGTATGGATCTCGGGCGTTAAGCCGGCAAGGACCCATAGAGCAATGTTTACAGCAAGCGGAATCTGCACCGATGGGACACGCTTTCATGGCGGCGGCCCGCTCAAAAGCGGTTTCAACGCCATCTTTGCGCGCCTTGGCGATCATCTGAGCAGTGGCCTCGCAGGTGGTAATATCGCGCGGCTCCGGCAGTTTCGGGGCTTTTTTGGCAATCACTGTCTTCTCGGCCATGGCTTCCTCCCTGTATGAACGTTATTAGTAATAGTTCCTGTTTAGGAACTTTTTAACGTCATCAAAGGGCTTTGTCAAGCCCATTCGCCATCTGAATGAACCATTGAAACCCAATTGGATATGTATTATTTATATGAAAAGTCTTACCAATATATGTACAAAAGAAAGACTTTCATCGTTCGTTGTGGCTGTTTACGGCCATGGAGGTCAGTTAAATACACCTTTTATGGGAGGTCTTCACCTTCAGCAGTACGCACCCTAATTGGGGATGAAGACTTTTACATCTCGAGACCTTTGCAGGACATCTGTTTTTGTTCCCGTTCAAGGAAGGCGAAAAATGGAACCGGATGAATATATTGAACATTTCGAGGATACCATTTTGAGCCGGACGCCGAAATTAGGCCAAAAGGGGTGTTATGCAAAGGTCTCATCTCTTGTAGCATTCCCTGGCCATAGGGCTGCTGCTGAAAGGAGCTGTTTCATGTCGGAAAACAGGGACAGGAAAGTCCGGATCTATTCTCTGAGTACCTGCAGTCACTGCAAGTCCACCAAAAAGATGTTGGATGAGTGTACGATCCAATATGATTTTGTTGATGTCGATACCTTGACAGGGGATGAGCGCAAAGCGATATTGGCCGATATCCGTAAACATAATCCCAAGTGTTCTTTTCCCACGACCATTATCGGCGATAAGGTGATTGTCGGTTACAAGGAAGATCAAATTAAGGAGGCGCTGGATCTTGATGAAAGTTGATGCGCTGCTTGAACAGCTTCGCAAAATTCAGGAAGCTAAAGGATACTTTTTCAGCAACGACCAGGAACGCGTCCGGGAGTTGATCGAAGCCTTGATCATCAATAAAGAACGCTATGGCTACATGGTCTGCCCCTGCCGGTTGGCCAGCGGTAATCGCAAGGAAGACAAGGATATCATCTGCCCCTGTGAATACCGCGAACCCGACGTGGCGGAATTTGGCAGTTGCTATTGCAATTTATACGTTTCCAAAGAGTGGAACGAAGAAAAGATCCCCCATGAATATGTACCCGAGCGCCGCCCACCCGAAAAAATGGGGTTTATATGAAAAGTCTTGCCAAATATGTACAAAAAGAAAGACTTTCATCGTTCGTTGTGGCTGTTTACGGTCATGGCGGTTAGTTACGGCCCTTTGAAAAATAAGGGTCGGGCTTGCTCTAAGGGATGTTGAGATTTCACATGACCTTTAATTGGGAAGCCGCTTTTTCCGCCGAAAAGTCACCATCGCCGAAATTGAATGTATACCAACAGCTAACCGAAATGAGGAGAATTTGACATGAATGTATCCGACCTGGTGGTAAACCCGATGAAACAATTGGATAAAGCGGTCACGATTTTACGGGATATCGGCGTCATGCCGGAAAAGCCGGATGAAGCCCCCGTGGTGAATCTGATCAATCAGATCGCTGATCTGGACGAAGAAAACACCTTGGCCATCGCCCGTACTCTGAGCCACACCAGCCTTTTCAACGAGGTGGTGCGCGAGCAGATCTCCGCCATGAAAATGGGTGAGCGCTATGAAACCATCACCGAGGCGTTTAACAGCATTCGCGACGACGCCAAATCGATGGTGGATCAGATTGAAGACGGAAAAATCAGTACTTTTGAGCGGCTGGGGAACATGTGGATGACCGTCACCCGGGGGAACATTCCCAGCCGGTTTGAAAAGATCAAAGAGACCTATCTCGGTGTCACCGGCGACACCAAGGATCAAATCGAACGCGAAAACCGTATCATCGAAGCCTATCGTGATTTCCGAGGCGCTTTAAAAGAGGCCGAAGTGATGGGGTTCCAGCTCCTGAAAAAAGCCGAAACGGTTTTGGAAGTGGCCAAAGCGCGTCTTGCCGACGCTTCCGGGGCCATTGAAGAGAATACCAGTGAAGACCGCGAGATAATCGCCAAACTGGAAATGCACCGCGATCAGCGGCTGCGCGAGCTGCAAGACGAAGATAAACGTTACCAGATTGCCAAGGATCTGGCTGAGAACCTGTCGGTCAGCTATCACACCACGGAAGTGATCATGGCGCGGCTGATGCAATCAACTGAAATCAAAGAGCGGGTTTACGCCCAGGCCGTTACCTTTTTCAGCACCAACGAAACGGTGTTTACCGCGCTCAACGCCTCTTTTACCAACTTGCAGGGGCTCCACGAGAGCACCAGCACTCTGGAGGCCATGAAAGACGGGATGAACCAAAGTCTGGAAACCATTGCCGAGGTGGGTGACAACGTTCAGGAACGGGCCATCCGTGCCGGATACGGGCCTACTTTAAAGGCGGAATCGGTGAAAAAACTGGTGGATGCGGTGATCGGTTTTCAGGAACGTTCCCGCTCGCTGATCAACGAGATGCGGACCGTCAGCGCCCAAAATGAAGTTGAAATCCGCGAGGCGGTGGAGGCGGGCAAAAAACGGATGTCCGAACTCACCGCAGGGCTTGAAATTGTTTAAAAGCACTTGTTCCCCAAAGGGATAACGGGCGCCAACGCTGTACGAGCCTTGTGAAACACAGCGTTGACCCTTTGTAACATTGTAGTGGGAACCCTTTTAGCGCCAAAGAAATATCAGCACACTTGGTGATGACTTCAAAAGACAAGGGCGGCCATTGACACTATCATCAGATAAAAAAGAGCAGGCGGACCGCATTGATCTAAACGATGTCATGTTGACCATGGATGTGGCCGACACGCTGCGGTACCAGGAACAACTCATTGAACGGGAGCTTTCCGCCGCGGACATGGATCGCGCGTTGATTGATAAAGTGCGGCGGATGTACGAGGCCCAGGGAATCGAAGTCTCCGCGCAGATCATCGCCGAAGCCGTGGCGGCGCTGCGCGAAGAGCGTTTTACCTACAAGCCCCCGGATAAAGACGCCAACACAGCGCTGGCGCGGCTCTATGTTAAACGTGGGTTCTGGACCAAGACGGTTCTCATCACATTGGCCCTTCTTTTCTGTGCGGTGATGGCCTATCAGTGGTTTGTGACAGGTCCTGCCAAGCGCCGTCAGACCGAGGCATCCCGGGCAATCGAGACCACTTGGGCGCAATTCCGGAAAAGCCGGCCGGCGGCATCCGTCACCGCCGCGGGTCAGGCGCGTTATGCGGCGGCGAAAAAAGCGCTGGCCAAAGGGGACATCGAAACGGCTGCCACTGAGACCAAAGCACTGGAGCTGCTTGCCACACTCCCTGTACAGCTTGACAACGGCCACAAGCAGTCGCTGGCCGCGGCCAAAGAAAAACGGGCCCGTGAGATTGCCAATGACCACTATGAGAAAGGCCGGACGGCTTTGGAACGCGGGAATATAGAGACCGCCGCGACGGCCGCGAAGAATCTGGCCGAGCTGGAAACGGTCTTACAGGCGGAGTATCGACTGAATATCGTCTCCCGGCCCAACGAGTCCAGCGGCGCCATACGGATTCCGCCCAATAACCGTTTGGCGCAAAATTACTATATTATTGTTGAAGCGATGACCCCTGACGGTGAAAAGGTGACGGTACCCATTACCAGCGAGGAAGATGGCGAAAAGCGCGTGGTGAGCAAATGGGGATTTCGGGTCGCCAAAGATGATTACGACCGGGTCCGGCGGGATAAAATGGATGATGGGATCATTCAGAATAACCTTTTTGGAGTAAAGAAAAAGGGGCGCCTCTCGTTTGAGTATATGATTCCAACGACAGGCGGGGCGATTCTTGAATGGTAGCCTGCTTTGACAATGAGATGCAATTAAGGATTTGAGAAATGCTCGACGGACGTCATTCATTCGAAATATTAGAGCAAAATTTGGGGCTCGTCCGCAATAAACTGAGCTCGGTGCATCAACGCATGACTCAGCTGGGCCGGAAGCTGGAAGTGTTGCGGCAGGAGCTGAGTGATCAGTACCGCAGGCTGGCCGGTGTGCGGCTGGATGAACTGGAGGCCCAGCGGATCATCGGCGACCTGGACAGCACCGGTCGGACCGTACTCAAGCTGCTGGCCCGGAAAAGGGAAGCGGTTGAAGCCTTGGAGCAGGAGCTTGCCGCTAACCGGGATCGTTTGGCGCCGCTCAATCAAGAGCGTGACGCCCTGGGCCGCAAGCGGGATCAACTGCTCGCCCAAATGGATGAACAGATGGACGCGATTGAGGCCGAACTGGTTGAAACCAATGCGTTTAAAAAAGGCGAAACCGCTCTTGAGACCACCTTATCCCAGGCCCAAAAAGCAAAAGAAAAAGCCGCTCACGCCCTCTCCGACCGTAAGGAAAAGGGTAAACCCTACGAATCGGATCCGCTTTTTATGTATCTTTGGAACCGCCGTTTTGCGACCCCTGATTACAAAGGCGGCTTTTTAAGCAAGCCTTTGGACCGCCGGGTGGCTAAAATGGTTCACTACGATGAGAACCGCGCCAATTATCACATGTTACTGCAACTGCCCGACCATTTGGCGGCCCATGCCCGACGGGTTGAAGAAAAGGCCGCCGCGCTGGAAAAAGAGCTGGAGGCGATGCGCCGAAAGGCCTTTGAAAAGGGTGGGCTCGGCGCGGTACAAAATACGTTGGACCGGGTGGATCAGAAAATCCAGCAGTTGGAAAAAGAGACTGAAGAAAAGGAAAAAAAGTATCAGGCGCTCATGAATGAGCACGCTGCCTATGCCGCGGACAAGGATCGCTACAGCCGGGAGGCCATCGATTTGCAATCCGCGCAGTTGAAGCGTAAGGACATGCTTGATCTCTATCATGAAGCGCGCGTGACGGCGACTCCCAAGGATGATGTGGCGGTTTCAAGGATCGGTGCGCTTAATGAGGAAAAAGAACAGTTGGAAAAAGAGCTGGCCGGTTTAAAATCCGAAGAAAACCGCCGCCGCAACGACTACTCCAAACTGGAGGATCTACGCGGCTGGTATCGCCGCCGCAACTACGACTCCCAGATGATCCGGTTTCCTTCCGGTTTTGATCTGTCCGTTTTGTTAGGAGAGCTTCTTCGGGGAACCTTGAGCAGTGGCGGTATCCGCGACCGTATCGGCCGCAGCCACTATCGTCGCCGGCGCCGTCGGGGTCCCCTCAGCGGCGGTTTTGGCGGCAATTGGGGCAGTCGGGGGCCCATTTCAAGAGGCGGCTCCCGCGGCGGCGGCTTCCGTACCGGCGGTGGGTTTTAGAAACAGCACTTACCCCGAATTTTGCATGAAATTTTACCGGAAAATTATTTACATGTGATATTTCAGCTTGTTACCATATGTTTACGGTTATTTCCCAAACACCGTTTTGGTGTTTTGACATTGATAACAGTTTGGTAAAATTTCATGCAAAATCCGGGCGTACATCTTTCTAATGCCAAAGCTCACTTGCTTTCGAGTTGTTGGGTGGTGAAATATACTATGGTTGGCCGAGACCTTCCAGCCATTCTCTAATAACGGGTCGGACTTCAGGGCCAACAACCACACCCATGTGCGATACGCCCGGCAACAGCTTCACCTGACCTTTTGTATATTCAGAAATCAGCGGTTTATATTCCTCAGCATAAAAGCAGTCATCCTCAGTGCCAACGACAACGAGCAAAGGTTGGGTGATGGCACTTAGATCTTTCTTATAGTTCCGAGGGTTGTAGGACCTGCTGAGTCGATAGGTGTACGACAGGACTTCGATTCCACTACGGATTTCTTCCGGCTTGTTGAACTCAAGGACAGTTAGATGGTTGAACCAGGTGATTCCCACCTTATTTAACATGGCCAGCCCGGCGAAGCGGCCGTCGTAAGAGCTCACCCATCCGCCGGCATTAGGCCGCGTAGTTGGCGCGTTGTATTTTAAATAGGGCGCCAGAAGCAGGTAGGCATCTGCTTTCTGCCCGTATCGGCTTCCAGCAAAGCGTACGGCTAGTCCACCACCCGAGGAATGTCCGCCCAAAATCAGCATTGTCTCCGGATTGTCCTTCTCGATTATAGTTATAAGATCTGCCACATCATCTACCAATTGGCCGATGTAGTCTACATCCCCTCGGCTTTTAGTCGTGAGCCCGGTGGGTCCGTGTCCCCTTACATCCGGGGTGTATACTTGGGCCAAACCTTCAGAACTTACCAACTCGCCTAAAGCCGACCAGTATGAGCTGTGCCCGCTTGAACCATGTATCAGGATGACGATCTTATCGGAATCAGCCGGATAGTGCCGATACGCTAACTGTATTCCGTCTCTCGCTACAAAGCTTTGCAGTTTTGGTAGGCGTGAGAGATCACGAGGCATCTCATCGAAGGACAAACCACGCTGATCTGTATCAGGCTTATTAGGTTTGCTCGTCAGGATGAACACAGCGGCAATTCCGAAATAAATCACAGCAGAGATGAGTACAGAGGTGAGTATGGATTTACGTATCTTTGCAACATTTTCCCCCACTGGTTATCCCTCCTGCGTTTGACATGTTGTATCCCGGCTGGTTCTATTCTCTCATAGTAGGGGCTGATTATAAATCCCGAATTTTGCATGAAATTTTACCGGAAAATTATTTACATTTGATATTTCAGCTTGTTACCATATGTTTACGGTTACTTCCCAAACACCGTTTGGGTGTTTTGACATTGATGACAGTTGGTAACATTTCATCTGGACGGACGCTCCCGGGCTGCGTCCATTGGCTGTGTTATCAAGGGCTCGCGGTATGAGAATACAGCTTCGCCCTTGCTGCCTTGCCAATGAACCCATCCGTGGCGTGGAAAATCCGGGCTTACCCTGCAACGACGGTAAGGTGACTTACCGGTATATGGATGCCAAGGCTAAAAAATACCGTACCGGAACGGCCCCCGGTGACTATTTTCCTTGGTTGCTGATGCAGCACATACTCCCCAAGGGGTTTCGCAAGGGGAGATGCTACGGCTTCCTTCTCCCCTGCAGGAAAAAGGTGATCGCACGATTACAGCTGGTTCACAGTAACCAGGCTTGTCCAACAAACGGTTCAGATTGTGGCTCGTTCCTCACACAATCCAACCTTATTCGTTATGTGTTTTTTAATCTCTCAATTTCAGCTCTTATTTCATCAACAATTTCTTTGTTTTTAATGACTTTTTTATCACCAGTCCGAATTGAGAAAATTACAAATACTTTTCCGCCATATTTTTCTTCAAAATCTTGAAAGCTTGCACTCATTCTTTCTGTTATCTTGTAATTGCCAAAGTTCGCATTTGCTGTAATTGGCTTTATTTGGATACCAAAAGCTTTATCTCCTACTTTGCCAAGATAATCAATATCACCGGCATGGTCTAATATAGGGTCGCTCTCTTCAAATTCAATTTCAGGAAATATTTTTGCAAGTCCATCATTAATAACAGATTTTTCAAGCAAAAAGCCATCATATGTTCGGACTATCGTAACTTCATAGATATAATCCTTGCAGTCTTGTAGTGTTAAGTCTTCAAATGCTGCTGTCCATTCGGGAATTACGACTTTGGTTATTTTCGTTTTGTCTTTTTTCTTGGTATAAGCTTTTTCAAAATAGAATTCTTCCCATTCTTCAAGTGCTTTGGGTTGACATTCTCTTATTAACGACATAACTGCATCAACTTTATTTGGCCTAGTGAGTTGATAAGTATTACTCGCATAGTTTAACACTTTTTCCTTTTTACCAAAAGATTTTGCATATTTCCTGATCTCTTTCTTAGCCGTCATCTTGCTTCCTTGAAGTACTGAACAAATTTTTCTTTATTCTTATAATCAAATGCCAAATCAACATCAGCAAGGCCGTTTTTTATTAGGTGGGCATTTAGAAATGTCTTGTTTTTTAAATATAAATAAACCATTAAATGATTACTCTTATCGTACTTGATTTCATCAAACTTAAGAAAAACCTTTTGTCCTTTTGTTTTGAGTTGTAAAAACTCTATAGCTTTTCCGTTTGCCTCTTTTTTTTCTTTGACGCCAATAAGCCTAATAAGTAGATCGTTATTCAATTTAATTAATTCAGGGCTAATTATTTTTTTTACTGAATAATATTCTTCTCTCCGTAATGAACCGTTTTTGTCAATTCTTGATCCAAACTGTAATTTTTTGGGGTCGGTTTTTTTATCAAATTTATGAAAATCTTTAAACACATATGGTAATTGTTCTATTTTGCTTTTGAAGTCAGGATTTGTCATTTCTTGCTTGATAAAGTTATAATCAGTATCAAAAATGCCGCCTTGATTTACACCTAATTTTCGTTTTATATAAGGTATGAAATCGGGGTTAATTTCATATCCGACAGAATTTCTGTTCAAACGCCTTGCAGCAAGGGAAGTTGTTCCGCTGCCTAGAAAAGGATCCAGAACTATATCGCCGACAAAAGAAAACATTTTAATAAGTCTTTTGGGCAATTCTTGAGGAAACATTGCGATATGCCCGTCTTGCCTTGTTCCGCCAAAATTCCAATGACCGGAGAAATATTCCTTCCATTCTTCCTTTGTCATTTTTGATTGTTCTTTTAACTCTTTATTCGGTTTTATCGGTGTTCCGAGTTTCTTGAATAACAGGATAAATTCATAATCAATAGATAAAATACCATTTCTCGGTGTGGGGTAGCTGCCCATTAATGAAGCTCCACCAGTTGTATTTGACGTGGTCTTTTTCTGCCAAATTATGGCCCCCATGTAATCAAATCCGATGGCTTCGCAAAACTTGATAATTTCTGTCCGAATAGGTATTACCTTGTATCTTCCGTAATACACAGCCCTCGCAAATTGATCGCCAATATTCACACATAAACGACATCCGTTATTAAGAACCCTGTAGCATTCTTTCCAGACAAGATTTAAATTATTAATATACTCTTCATAACTGTCGTTATATCCGATTTGATTTTCAATTTCATAATCTTTTAACTGCCAATACGGTGGTGAAGTGATAACCAAATGGACAGACTTGTCTTTCAGTTCAGTCATTTGCCGGCTGTCACCATTTATAATTTTATGACTCGTTTTAAAACTCATTTTAACCCTTCAATCGAAAGGAGAATGAATGGCATGAAAGAGTATTACCAAAAGTCCATGAGAACTCTGCAACTAGCCGGGATGAAAAAGCCCACACAAAAGCACGATACCCGTGCTGTTCCCATGCTGGTAGCGTTTTACAACAAAACTCCCGGTAAAATCAATGAACAAAAGCTGCAGGATGATTTCCTGCACCGTAAAATGTCGACAAATGGTCTGCCGCAACCATGCCTATTTGTTACAGCAGCATCAAATTCTATTTTATCAGCGTCCTACAGTCCATCCAACCGCCCAAACAGGGCGCGCCCACGTGCCAATATCGTGAAGTTGGCAGATGATCACCCCAATCGGCTTCGTATCTTTCCCCTTATATCAAAGAACATCGCCACCGGGCTTCTTGAACAACAGATAGAGTCCAAACCGTAAAAGGATCGGTCTCTATCCTTATTACGGGTTAGGCACTCAGCTTTCTCCCTTGAGGATTGGCCTGAGATCCTCCAGTTTGTCAAAAAGGTGCCAGATATAGCTGTCTGTCCCGTCGACTCGGTGCTGGTGTAGATCAGCAATAGCCGGATCATTACAGTAACGGTCGAACGCTTCCTTAGACGCCCACTCGACCAGAATGAGGACATTGCGTGGCGTCATGTCGCCTGCAGCAGCCTTGCGAAATCTCCCCAATGCGATAACGCGGCCGCCGTGCGCCTGCACCTCTTGGGCGGATCTTCGCGAATAGGCAAGATATTCATTCTTGTTTGATACGTTGAAGAGGTTTAGGGCGTAGATCGGATTGGGCATCACGGTTCCTCAGCAAAGAATGTCACTTCCACGTTTACGGGTCTGTCGGAACTTTTGAGCTCAGCGGTTGGATGCGCGCAGCGGTTACAATCCGCCGGGGCGATGGTTATATCTTTTTTAGTTTCATTTTCCTAAACGCTTCAAATGGAGTTCGGTCCTCCAATGGAATGAAATGGAGTTTCATTAATCATGTCAGATAATTCCCATATTTAAGCCCGACCCATATTAAAATTGATGGATCAGGTGCGTGACGGTTTAAGGTTCCAGCACGATGCATATCGCACAAAACAGCCCTGTTGCAAGTGGATTCAACGCTATATCCCTACATGCTTGTGAACCGATCACCACGCCTGCTTTCCGTAGCCTAAGCACTTTTGCCTACAATTCAAATCGAGACCCCATGCGGCGGCTTTCCGTTTGTAGGGCAGCATTGACGAAACCATCGGAATGAATAATATCAGTTCAGTCCACTATCTGTAAATTGTTGTTACGGACGACGTGTGTTCACCACGACCATAAATACATAACACCTTGCGGACGTGGGTGTGGTGATCCGCCAATGTAATCAAACCAATCGGCAACTTGCCGATTTTATTGAAAACCGGAGGAACAGGATGATTCATCAATTGGAATCTTTACCCTACTCTTACGATGCGCTGGAACCTTATATTGACGAACAGACCATGCGCATCCATCATACCAAACACCACCAAACCTATATCGACAAGCTAAACGCAGCTTTGGAGAACCACAGCGTGCTTCAGGAAAAGTCGCCTGTGGATTTGCTAAAAATGCTGGATGACATTCCGGAGGATATTCGAACCGCTGTTCGTAATCACGGCGGCGGGCATACGAATCACTCTTTTTTCTGGCCGATGCTAAAAAAAGAGGTCGCCTTTGCCGGCCCGGCGGCGGATGCCATTTGCGCCGCATTTGGCGATTTTGAAGGCTTTAAAAAATCATTCTCCGACGCGGCCACGTTACTATTTGGCAGCGGTTGGGCGTGGTTGGTGCTGGATGAGGGTAAACTTGAAATTGTGACAACCCCCAACCAGGACAACCCGGTCAGCCAAGGGAAACAGCCGATCCTCGGTATTGATGTCTGGGAGCATGCGTATTACCTGAAATATCAAAACCGGAGACCGGAATATATCGAGTCTTTCTTCAGGGTCATTCACTGGGAGAAGGTCAATCAGTATTATCAGGCGGCTGTCTGATCGTCTCCAAGCCGGCAAGATAGGACGCGTAAGGTAACTGCAACTGTAAAAGCGGGAAAGCTTTCCCGCTTTTACAGTTGAATCCGAGATATCATTGGAGCACGATATCACCCGGGCGGTATGAGCCCCTCCTGAGGGTCTACGCCTGTTTAGCGCATCCTTTTGGGTCGATACAAATGGGTGCTTTGCCCGTAAAAAACTTCCGCCGCTTCCATGACGGTTTCAGACAATGTGGGGTGGGGGTGGATCGTCATCTTAAGGTCCGACGCAAGGGCGGCCATCTCGATGGCCAGAACGCCTTCGGCAATCAGCTCTCCCGCTCCGGTGCCGACAATACCCATACCTAAAACCCTTTGAGAAAGAGGATCGACGATGATTTTGGTCAAGCCGTCGGTAACACCCTGGGTCAACGCCCTTCCTGAAGCGGCCCAGGGAAAGCGGGCCACCTCGAAGGGCCGTTTTTGTGCTTGGGCCTCAGATTCGGTCAAACCGCACCAGGCGATCTCCGGATTGGTAAAGACGACCGCCGGGATGGCGCGGGGTTCGAAAACGGCCTCTTTTCCCGCGATGGTCTCCGCGGCCACCCGGCCTTCATGGCTCGCTTTATGGGCCAACATCGGCTGCCCGGTGACATCACCAACGGCAAAGATGTGAGGCGCCGCTGTTCTTTTTTGGGCGTCGGTTTTGATACAACCGCTGTCGTCGATCTCAACGGCGGTGTTTTCAAGACCCAGATCCGAGGACCGCGGGCGCCGACCGACGGCGACGATCACCCGGTCAAAGGTTTGCTCCATTGTTTCGCCATCCGTATTGGCGAAGCGGCATTGGACGCCGTTGCGGCTCTTTTCGGCGGCCACCACTTTTGTATTGACATAAACGGCGGCAAATTGGGATTTTAGCTTTCGGGTCAAAACACGAGCCAGATCGCCATCAACACCCCACAGCAAGCCGGGCAGCATTTCCACCACTGTCACTTCACTACCCAGAGCCCCATAGACGCTACCCAGTTCAAGGCCAATATAACCGCCGCCGATCACCAACAAGCGCTTTGGAACCGTTTTTAATTGCAGCGCCGCGGTGGAATCCATAACCCGCGCACTTCCCGTCTCAAAGGCCCCAAGGGTGACCGGGGATGAGCCTGTGGCGATAATAGCGTGTTCAAATTCAAGCGTGGAACTCTGGTTTGACGGCCCAACTATCGTTACAGCGTTTGAATGGATAAATCGCGCCCGGCCCTTAATATATTCCATGTTGCGTTGACGGCAGAGCTGCCCCAGACCCTGGGTCAATTGTTCCACCACTTGAGCGGTTTTTGAGCGAAGCACCTTAACATCGATTGCGGGTGCTTTAAAATTAATCCCCCAAGCTTGGGCATCCTTGCCCTCTTCAATCAACCGGGCGGCGTGCAAAAGCGTTTTGGAAGGAATACACCCCCGATGCAGACAGACACCCCCGGGGTGTGCTTCAAGATCCACCAATGTCACCGCTAGCCCGAGGTCTGCAGCCAAAAAGGCCGCCGCATACCCCCCCGGACCGGCTCCAATAACCACCAAATCCGCTTTTGTTGATTTATTTCCCAAAATAGCGTCCTCCTACGGTTTCCTGCAATATCGGGTCTTACAGCTCATTGAATTTAATGATGGATGCCCCGGGTTCAGGCCTATGGATCAACCTCCCAGCGTCAACAACAGGGGCTGTTCAATCGCGTCTACAATCCATCGTAAAAAACGAGCCCCCGCAGCCCCATCGATAATCCGATGGTCATAGGTCAGCGAAAGCGGCAATATTAAACGGGGTTCCGGTTGCTTTTCCATAGCATACCGTGGTTGCCGGGAAGAGCGTGACACACCGAGGATGGCCACCTCGGGGGCGTTGATAATCGGAGTAAATGCGGTTCCGCCGATTCCACCGAGATTTGAGATGGTGAAGTTTCCACCCTTCATTTCATCCGGCGACAGTTTGCCGTCGCGGGCTTTTTGAGCCTTTTGGCTTACCGCCGTTGATATCTCAATGAGGTTCATCCGGTCCACATGGCGGACCACCGGCACCAACAAACCGCGCTCGGTATCAACGGCCACCCCGATATGAAAGTACTTTTTATAAATGATCTCCTCATTGTCCATGTCAATCGCGGCGTTAAAATGAGGAAAGACGCTCATGGCGCCGGCAACAATCTTCATCAACATGGCGGTGACGGTCAGTTTTCCCCCTGCGGCCTGCACCTTGGGACCATACTTTTTGCGAAATTTTTCCAGCTCCGTCATATCGGCTTGGTCAAATTGCGTCACCTGGGGAATGGTGCTCCAGGCATACCTCACATGAGCCGCCGTTATTTTGCGAACCATGGAGATGGGCTCTTTTCGTACTTCGCCCCACTGTGCAAAATCGGGTAGCGGTTCATTTGCAGCGGGCCTTAGAAGATCGGGGAAGGCCCCTTCCGGCACCCGATGTGACCGGGCATATTTTTTGACATCCTCCATAGAGATCCTGCCGCCCGGACCGTTTCCCGGCACCCGATGAATATCAACACCGATTTCCCTGGCGAAACGGCGGACCGAGGGCGCCGCCGGAGCAACTGCTTCCACCTCCGTCATCAACGAGGGTTTTCCCCCGCTTTTGGGCTTCTCCTCCGGTTCCGGCTCCGGGGCCGTCTTTTGGGGTTTCGCTTCCATAGAAATTTCCCCTTTATCAGAATCACCTGTCTTTTTAGATGGGGTGGGCGGGGTTTCCGGGGCAATTGCCGCGGCTTTCGCGTCATCTTCTATGGCGATGATTTTCTGGCCGATTTCGATCGCATCACCGGTTTCCACAAAAATGGCGGTCACAACCCCTGTCAGTGTAGATGGCACCTCAACAACAGCCTTGTCGGTTTCAATTTCGATCAGTGGCTGATCAGTCTCCACATGATCGCCAACATCCACCAGAATTTGCGCAACAACGCCCGTTTGAATATTTTCACCCAATTCGGGCAATACCAAGTCTGTGGCCATAATGGTCATCCTTTAAGTTCGGGTTGAATACTTTTATGACGATATCGAAGGGTGAAGGTCAGCCAAGCAACGGATTTATCTTTTCCGGATCAAGCTCCAGATCCCGGATGGCCTGCTCCACAACCCCCCTGTCAACGTCACCTTTTCCAGCGAGTCCGTAAAGCGCCGCTAACGTGATGTAACGCGCATCCAATTCAAAAAAATCCCGTAGATGGCGCCGCCCATCGCTTCGCCCAAACCCGTCTGTTCCCAGAGAAATGAGCGGGCCCGGCAACCATTTGGAGATAGTTTCAGGAAGCGCCTTCACATAATCCGTGGCCGCCACAAAAACCCCTTCAATCCCTGACAGAAGCGTTTCGATATAATTTTTACGCGGCGTCTGACCGGGATGCAGCATGTTCCAACGTTCCGTTTGAAGGGCATCCAGATGTAACTCTTTGTAACTGGTTGCGCTGTATACATCCGCCTCGATGTCATATGTTTGTTCAAGCAGTTCGGCAGCTTCCAGAGCCTTTAGTAAAATCGCTCCACTGCCCAGCAAATGAACCTTGGCCGGCCCTTTTTTCCGGGACCCCTTTTTAAAAAGGTAAAGGCCTTTTTTAATTCCTTCCTCAACGCCTTCCGGCATGGCGGGCTGAATGTAGTCCTCATTGGTAACGGTCAGATAGTAAATGAGGTCTTCCTGTTTGACGAACATTCTGTCCAGCCCGTCACGGACAATCACGGCCAGCTCATAGGCAAAGGCCGGATCGTACGCCTTTAGAGTAGGATAGGGATATGCAAAAAGGTGGCTGTTACCGTCTTGATGCTGCAGCCCTTCACCCGCCAGCGTTGTTCTGCCGGATGTGGCGCCGATTAAAAATCCACGGGAGCGCATATCGCCGGCGGCCCATACCAGATCTCCGATTCGTTGCAGACCGAACATGGAGTAGTAAACAAAAAACGGTATCATATTGACCCCGAGATTGGCGTGGCTGGTTCCCGCGGCAATAAACGTCGACATGGAGCCCGCCTCGGTAATACCCTCTTCAAATATCTGGCCGTCCTTGGCTTCACGGTAGTACAACAAGTTATCCCGATCCACCGGCTCGTATAACTGTCCGATATGGGAGTAGATACCCACCTGCCGAAACAGCGCTTCCATGCCAAACGTCCGCGACTCATCGGGAATAATGGGAACGATCAATTTGCCGATATACTTGTCCCTCAGCATTTTGGAAAGCATCCGGACAAACACCATGGTGGTGGTTGCACCGCGCTCTTTAAACCCGGAATAAAATTCCTCAAACAGTGAATCAGGCGGCATTTGGATCGGATCGGCCAACACCCGACGGGAGGGCAGAAAACCGCCTAACGCTTCGCGCCGGGATTTGAGGTATTTGATCTCGTCACTCTCATTTTCAGGTTTGTAAAACGGCACCGTATCGATCTCCTCATCGGAGATAGGGATATCAAAACGGGTGCGAAAGTCCTTGAGTTCCTTTTCATTCATCTTCTTTTGCTGATGGGTGATATTCTTGCCCTCGCCGGCCTCGCCCAAGCCGTAGCCCTTGATGGTGCGGGCTAAAATGACCGTTGGCGCTCCTTTATGTTGGGTGGCTTTCTGATAGGCGGCATAGACTTTTTCAGGGTCATGGCCGCCAATACGCAGGCGTAAAAGATCCTCATCGGAAAGATGTGCCACCCGTTTTAACAACCGGGGGTATTTGCCGAAAAAATGTTCCCGGAGATACTGGCCGCCTTTCACCGCGTACTTTTGTCTCTCGCCATCGACATTCTCGCCCATCCGTTTAACCAAAAGCCCGTCGGTGTCCCGGGCCAATAGATCATCCCAATCGCTGCCCCAGATTACTTTTATAACGTTCCACCCGGCCCCGCGAAAAACCGTCTCAAGCTCTTGAATAATATTACCGTTACCCCGGACGGGGCCGTCCAAGCGTTGCAGGTTGCAATTGATCACAAAAATCAGGTTATCCAGCTTCTCCCGCGAGGCCAGTGAAATGGCGCCCAAGGATTCCGGTTCATCGGACTCACCGTCTCCCATGAAACACCAAATCTTGCGATCACTCGGTCGGACGATACCCCGATCCTCCAAATAGCGTTGAAACCGGGCCTGGTAGATGGCCATAATCGGACCGAGTCCCATGGATACGGTCGCAAATTGCCAGAAATCGGGTTTCAACCACGGATGGGGGTAGGATGGCAACCCTCCACCCGGATGCACTTCATGGCGAAAATTCTTCAGATCTTCCACCGTCAGACGCCCTTCCAAAAACGCGCGGGCATAGTTGCCGGGCGCCGCATGTCCCTGGAAGTAGATAAAGTCGCCTCCTTCCACTGTTTCCGGGCCTCTGAAAAAATGGTTAAATCCTACCTCATAGAGGGTAGCGATGGAAGCATAGGTGGAGATATGGCCGCCGATGCCGTTTTCTACTCGATTGGCCCGAACCACCATGGCCATTGCATTCCACCGAATCATGCTCTTGGTTCGCCGCTCAATCTCTCTTTGACCCGGGTAGACCGGTTGGTCCTCTTTGGAAATGGTATTGACATAGGGGGTATTGGCGCTAAACGGGATCTCAACACCTCGTTGCTGTGCCCGCTGCTTGAGGGCTGTCAGTAATTGGTTAACCCATTTATCGTCTCCGCGGTTGATGACATAGTCCAGCGACGCTATCCACTCACGCAGCTCGACCGCCGCTATCGAACTCTCCGACAAGTGATCGTTCTTCTTCTCAATTTCCATGACAAACCTTTCCGTTAAACCAATGACCGGGGCAACATTTTTCAGTGGCCCAAAAGGGTGCCTCAAAGTTAATCATACCAATCAGATAGGATTGATGTCAGGCTTTGTCAAGCAAACGAAATGTTTTAGCAGGTAGGGTTTGAGACGCTTTTCCACGATGGAGGCCACTTAAAAATCGCTGTCTTCACCAAGCTCTTGTCAAAGGAGGCCGCTTTGCAAAAGAGCAAAAACAGCGTAAGATTCAATCGGCATTTTAACAATTGATAATTTCAATAGGTTCCAGCAGAAAAATGCAAAAATCGGACTTTTACAAGATTATCAACACTGAAAGGATAAATTGATGCATGTGATTGCCGACCTTTGCCTCATCCCTTTAGGCGTGGGTGTTTCCGTATCCAAATACATCGCCGAATGCGAGCGCATTTTAACGGCGGCAGGGCTCAAAATTGAGCTTCACGCCTACGGCACCAATATTGAGGGTGAATGGGGTGTTGTTTTCAAAGCGGTCCAACAGTGCCACGAAAAAATCCATGCCATGGGCGCACCCCGGATTTCCACAACATTGAAATTCGGCACCCGTACAGACCGGGTCCAAACCATGGAAGATAAAATCATGAGTGTTAAGCAGAAGCTTTGAGAAAAATAATCCGGTTTTTACTCCGAGGTGCAAACGTTTCGGAGGCGATGGATCTTTCGTCCACACCACATCCGGCAATTTCTTTCCTGTATGGCAAAGTAAAAAGCTCAACAACACCGTAGATGGTCTTTTTACGATGCCGTCAGTCGTCGAAGTCCCCTTCCGGCCCCTTATCCGAGCATATGAGAGAAGCCTTCTCCCGAATCTTCGCCTCGGTCCACTGATCCGCCGGTTCAATGGTTTCCGCTTTGGTGCCGGGATCGTGGGATCTGTTGGTCAAAATGGCTTCCAGCACCAATGGCGCCGTATCCCCGCAGCCCAAAACATTCACCATCATGTTGTAGGCAAAATCTTCCACCCGTTTGACCATGCGTTCCCTCACGTCGCGGGATTGCCCTAAAAGGGTGTTTTCAAAGGGAAGATTGAGCTTTTTATAGTTGCCGCCGGCCCAGCCATTCTCCGCGGCATGGGCTTTCATGGCCGCCCAGGTTTCCTCGGTGACCCCTTCACCTGTTACCTTTTCAAAGGCGCCCGATTCATCCAGAATCGCATTACCGTAATCGTTCACCTTGACTCCCCAGGAGACCATTTGCAGGGCCGTGGCCACGTTGGCTTTGGTGGTGCGAGTGTTAGATGCGATCCGGCGCAACCGATCGGAGTTATTTCCCGAAGTACCGTGCTGGGCGCCGGACACATAATACGGTGCCAACGCATCGTGAATCTCTTTGGTTAAATCGACCTGAATCCCAGCGCCGGTGGCTTCAATGCCGTGGGTGGTGCCGTTGTTTAAGGCAATCCAGTCGGGGAAGATCCCGTGGGCATTTAACCCTTGTACCAAAAAAAGCGCCTCTTCAGTCGTGGAAAGCCCCTGGGTTCCTTTGATTTCACCGATTTCGGTTTCATAGCCGGCCCAATCGGGGACATAGTGTTGCAGCTCCATATTGGCCAAAAGGTTCTGATCATCGGGCATGTGTGAGGCATCGATAGCGATGGAGGTAATCCCGGCGTCAAAGAGGGTTGGGATTTCGATTTTAGCCGGTTCAATATCCTCCGGATTTTTGATTCCGTAATGATCGGCATGAATCGCCACGGGAATGGTAATGGCCAGTTCATTGCAAATGGAATCTACCCAACGGGCGATATTCCAGAGATTGACGGCGCAGTAGGTGCTTTCCGACCGGGCGATCTCCACAATCAACGCGGCGTTGGCTCGTTGGGCTGCCAACAGCGCACCCCTCATCACAAACTGATTGCGGCCGTTGGCCGCCATGGCGATGGCCGCCCCTTTTTTCAACATGGCCTGATCGACATATTTACCGCTGACCAGCAACGCCTTGGAGTGGGGAAAAATCTGTTGAACATTGGGCGGACGCCCGATGCGTATGGCTTCATTAAAATCCTGGGAATACGGGGCAGCGGTCATGGCACCTCCATCAAGCGTTTTTGGGGTTGATTGAATATGAAACATGCTGATCGTTTTTGCATCTCTTTCATCTAATGGACTTTGAGCTCCTTTTCAAGGACGGGCCGCCAAATTTCTTGACATTTATCTGATATCTCACCAAAATTCAAGTGCGTCTAAAAACCGGATATAACAGTTACATTATGAATCAGAACACCCATACACAGATGCAACAATCTAACTATTTGAGGGGTCGGGGAGTTTACCCCAGCACCAGTTCTTTGACATTCCAGGTTGATTTACCTTTTTTGTACGCTTCGAATTGATGCATCTGGATAGTTACGCCCATGGCAGCGAACAACCAGCGGTTGTTCTCGTTACCCCGCATCCAGCAACGATCCAGATCAAATATCTCTTTTA
>Ga0209457_1000028_pt1 | contig 65736 bp, 54 predicted proteins | sample WorMetHEROISLAND_5_FD_187410 | JGI IMG/M metagenome (GOLD analysis project Ga0209457, IMG submission 187410) | Marine gutless worms symbiont microbial communities from Max Planck institute for Marine Microbiology, Germany - Olavius sp. 5 HERON... ... | reverse complement strand
CCCCCGAGACCGACCGCCTCGATGTTGGAGCGCAGGGCGGCAAGCGCCCTACGCCCCTTCTCGACGAAGACCGCCGAGCCCGCCCCGCGCGAGAGGGCCTCGAGGCCGAGCGAGCCCGAGCCGGCGTAGAGATCGGCGACGTCGGCGCCCTCGACCCGGGCGCCGATCGACGAGAAGACCGCTTCACGCGCCCTGTCGGCGGCCGGGCGAGTCCCGGCGGTGTCCGGCGCCTTCAGCCTCCTCCCCCGCGCTTGGCCGGCGATGATCCTCATGACTTGAGCAACCAGCCCATCTTCTCGCCGAGCATGGCGCGTATCTCGGCGACCAGCTCGGGACGGCCTGAGAGGGTGGGGTCCGACTCCACCAGCGAGAACGCGTCTTCCCTGGCCTCCGCCAGCGTCTCGGAGTCGGCGAGGACGTCGGCCAGCCTCAGGTCTCCGAGCCCCGACTGCCTCGCGCCGAAGACCGTCCCCTGCCCCCGAATCCGCAAGTCCTCTTCGGCGAGCTTGAGCCCGTCCGCGATCTTCGTCATCGCGGCGAGACGGCGCTCGGCCTCGTCGCCTGCCGGATCCGCGATCAGGACGCAGGACCCGGCGTGCTGGCCCCGCCCGACGCGGCCGCGGAGCTGATGCAGTTGGCTCAAGCCGAAACGGTCGGCGTCCTCCACGACCATCACCGTGGCGTTGGGCACATCCACACCCACCTCGACGACGGTCGTGGAGACCAAGACGTCGATCTCCCGCGCCCTGAACGCCGCCATGACCCTCTCCTTCTCCGCCGACTTGAGCTGACCGTGGATCAACCCCACGCGCAAGCCGGGCATCAACGCGGACAGGCGTTCGCGCTCGGCGGAGGCGGAGGCGGCTTCGACCTGGCTGCTGTCCTCAACCAACGGGCACACGACAAACGCCTGACGGCCCTCTGCCGCCTCCCTCTCGATCAGCCGCCAAGCGAGAGCCTCGTCGCTTCTCGACACGCGCCTCGTGGCGACCGGCGCTCGGCCCGGCGGCATCTGGTCGATGACCGACACATCGAGATCGCCGTACAGGGTCATCGACAAGGTCCGCGGGATCGGGGTGGCGGTCATGATCAGCAGGTCGGGCGTCGCCGCGTCGGCTTTCTCCTTGAGCTGGACTCTCTGGGCCACGCCGAAGCGATGCTGCTCGTCCACGACGACGACCCCGAGCTTGTCGAAGCCGACGCCCTCCTGAATGAGCGCGTGGGTGCCGACCAGGATGTCGACCCGGCCCGCGGCCGCGTCGGCGAGCAGCTCGGAGCGAGTGATGGCTGGGGCGTAGTTGGCGGCCGCGGTCGAGCCGGTGAGAAGCGCCAGACGCACCGCCGGCCCGCCCGACGCGAACAGGCTCTCCATCCCGAGCCTGGCGCCTCCGCCGGCGAGATCGGGGGAGAGACGCGCTTGGGCGAGGAGGCTCCGGGCCCCCAGGTAGTGCTGCTCGGCCAACACCTCGGTCGGGGCCATGATCGCCCCCTGGCGCCCGCCTTCGACGCCGTGGAGAAGCGCGGACACCGCCACCACCGTCTTACCCGACCCGACCTCCCCTTGGAGCAGGCGGTGCATCGGGTGCGGCGAGCGGAGGTCGGCGGCGATCTCGTCGATCACGCGACGCTGGGCGCCCGTCAAAGCGTAGGGGAGCCCGCCGACGAACGAGCCGACCAGCTTCCCCGACGGCTTGTGCGCCACCCCTCTCATCTCAAGCGTCAGCCTCTTCTTCTGCACGGCGAGCGCCGTCTGCAGGCGGAAGAACTCGTCGTAGACGAGCCGCCGCCGCGCCCGGCGGACCTCATCGAAAGACTCCGGGAAGTGAATCGACTGGAAGGCGGCGTGGCGGCCCATCAGGCCGCGGGCGGCCCTGAACTCGACAGGGACGGTGTCTTCCACGGGATCGGAGCGCCTCAATGCGTTGTGAATCGCCCGCCTGACGTCGCCGAGGCTGAGCTTGGCCGCCCTGGAGTGGATCGGCACCAGCCTCCCCGTCCGCAGCCCCTCGAGACGGGCGCCCAGCTCGTCCACCTCCGGCATCTTCATCCGCAGCGAGCCCTTGTACACCTCGACCTCGCCGGAGAGGGCGACCTCCGAGCCCTCGGTGAGCTGACCGACCCTGAACTTCTGGTTGAACCAGATCGCTCTCATGCTCGCGGTCTCGTCCCTCACGACCGCTTCGACGATGAGCAGACTCCGCTTCGGCGGTTTCTTCAGGGCAACGCGACGAGATATGACCCTCACCACCTCCCCGATCAGGGTCACCTCGGCGCCAGCCGTTATGTCGGCGATCGGCGGCTTCGACGACCGATCGACGTACCGGCGGGGGACATGATGGAGCATGTCGGCGACGTTGCGTATGCCCAGCTCGGCGAGGGTCGCGGCCCTCTTGGGGCCGATCCCGGGAAGCGCCTCGGTCGAGGTCTCGGCGAGGCGGGCAAGTGATGTCACAGACATGACCGTACCGCTCGAGTCGGCCTTGCCGGGGGAAGGCCGCTATGATCGGCGGCGCCCCAAGCCACTCATCTCAGTCATGTCATACCGGTGCGAAATCTGCGGCAAGGAGCCGAGCTACGGGAAGACCGTCAGCTTCTCCCACAAGCGCAACAACAGGCGCTGGCTGCCGAACATCCAGAAGGTCCGCGTCAAACACGGCGCCAACACCCGGCGCGCCCGGGTCTGCACGTCGTGCATCCGCGCCGGCAAGGTCGTCAAGGCCTGAGCCGTGGGTCAAGGCGTCGTCAAGTCCTACGACCCGGTCACCGGGGTGGGCGTGGTCGTCCGCGAGCCCGACATGGCCGAGGTCTACCTGCGCCCCGGCTCGTTAAGCGGCTCGGTCTTCCGCACCCTGCGCCAAGGCCAGCGGATCATCTTCGACGCCGTCGACGAGGAGGACGGCGCCTACGTCGTCGCGGCCCGGATGGGCCAAGACGGCTACTGACCGCTCGGCGCGGCCTCCGCCCGCCCAATCCGCTAGCATCGCCCTCGGCGTCGGCGGCGCGAGCCAGTCGTCGGCGACAGCGAAAGGAGGCTCAGTTGGTCCAGGCATACATCTTGATCCAGACGGAGGTCGGCAAGGCCGCCGTCGTGGCGGAGGAAGTGCGCGTCATCCCCGGGGTCGACGCGGCCGACGACGTCACCGGCCCCTACGACGTGATCGTCAAGGCGAGCAGCGACGACGTGGACTCGCTCGGCAAGCTCGTGGTGGCGAGGATCCAAGCGGTGGACGGAATAACGCGGACCCTCACCTGCCCGGTGGTGCATCTCTAGTGCTAACCGAGTTTTGAGGCGATGGCGCCGGCGTTCCGCAACGCTGCGCCGTCGCTGCCTGTCGAGGTGAGTGCGCGCGTCGCGGAGGCTTCGGCCTCTGCGATCATGTCGCCGAAGAGTCTCTCGCGCGCTATCGGCGGGTCGACCCACAGGTAGGCGGCCATGGAGCCGGGGATGGTGTTGACCTCGTTGACCGCCAAGGCGCCGTCCCTCTCCAAGTAGTCGATGCGAGCGACGCCTCGCAGCTCGGCGACCTCGGTCACCGCGCGGGAAAGCTCGCGGATCCGGCTCTCCAGCGACTCGTCGAGCCTGGCGGGAAGCTCACGGCCGACGGCGACGTCGCCGCCCCAGGCGAGGTACTTCTGGCCGTAGGAGTAGATCCCCTCGTCGGAGCGCTCCGGCGCCTCCACGGCGGACAGCTCCCAGCCGGGGTGTGTGCGCACTGCGACCTGAAGATCGCGGCTCCCCACGAGGAAAGGCTCAACCACCGCCCCCCGGTCGAAGAAGGCGGAGAATCGCCTCACCGCCAGCGCCGCCTCCCAGTCTTCGACGACCTCGATCCCGATCGACGAGCCGCCGAAACGGGGTTTGACGATGTAGGGGCCGTCAAAAGGCGGGGCGCCGGCTTCCGCCAAGAGGGTGCGCGGGACGGTCGGGAGCCCGGCGGAGGCCATCGCCGCACCGAAAGCCAGCTTGTCCATCCCGAGGGCGGAGGCGGCCTGGCCGGGCCCGGTGTATCTGATCCCCGCCAGGTCAAGCATGCCCTGCAGAGTGCCGTCCTCCCCCGGCCCGCCGTGGCAGGCGATGAAGACTGCGCTGACATCAAGAGGTTTCCTCCTGACAACGAACCCCCGGCCCGGGGAGGCGACGAAGGCGATCTCCCTCGCCCCCCGCGGCGCCCCCTCCGCGAAGTCGACGGCCTCGAGACCGGGGTCGACCAGGTACCACTCCGCGGACTTGGACCAGTAGACGGCGCGGGCACCGGCCAGCGCCCGGGCGACCTGAAGGCCCGTGAGGACCGAGATGTCGTGCTCGTCGGAAGGGCCGCCGAAGACAACCGCAGGCTTGCTCAAGCGGTGACTCTCATGGGTAGCGATCGGGAAGGTCGTTCATGGGTAGTGGTCGGGAAGGTCGTTCTCGTAGAGGACGGCGTCGCCGCGGCCGAGGTTCGCGACGACCCAGGCGACGGCCTCCTCCCGAGACGCCGCCACGGTAACCCGGGCCCGGCCCTTCCCGGCGCCTTCGAGCAACGCCCTGCGGTTGGTGCGCCCCACTATCACCAAGTGATCGGCCGTCTCGGCGGCTTCGGCGGCGAAGGCCGAGTTCTCCGCCCTCTGGGCGGGCCCCAACTCGACCATCCCCGGAGTCACCACCGCCTTCTCCCCTCCGGCCCCCGCCTCGGCGAGAAGCTCAAGCCCCCGTCTCGCCCCGGCGGGGTTGGAGCTGAAGGTGTCGTCGATGATCGTGAAGCCTGCCGCCGACCGCGAGACCGACTGCCGGTGCTCGGAGACCGGCAAGCTGTCAAGCCGGGCCAGCAGGTCGGCGGTGGCCGCCCCGAGCGCAAGCCCGATCCCGACCGCCGTCGCGGCGTTCGACGCGAAGGCGCCTTCGGGCGCGGTCGCCGTCGCCGCGCCGTCGACGATGATCCGGCTGCCCTGAGTGGCGACCTCGACGATCCTCATCGAGGAGGCGCGCTCTGTCGCCAGCTCCTTGAGCAACGGGTGATCCACGCAGATGACGCCGACGTCGGCCCGATCGAGGATCTCGGACTTCGCCGACACGATTCGCTCCTCGGTCCGGAACCGCTCAAGGTGGACGGGGCCTATGGCGGTGATCGCCGCCACCTTGGGCGTGACCCACTCGCACAACTCGGCGATCTCCCCAGGGCCGTAGGCGCCCATCTCGGCGATGAAGACCTCGGTCCCCGGCGCCAGGTTCTCGTTGACGGCGCGCGCCAGCCCCATGCGGTTGTTGAAGGAGGCCGGGCTGGCGAGGACCCGCATCGACCCGGAGAGCAGATGAGCCAGATACACCTTGGTGGTCGTCTTCCCGTACGAGCCGGTGATGGCCACCACGTCCGGGCCCGCCGCCGCCAGCTTCGAGGCCGCCTTGCCCACCCAGCGGCGCCCCAGCCGCCTCTCCACCGGTGAGAGCGCCGCCAAGGCCAAGTCGATGAGCATCGGCAGAGCCAACGGGCCCGCGGCGACAAGGGGCGCCGACCCGACCAGCCCCCCCGCCAGGCAGCAGGCGGCGGCGAGGGCGCCGGCGACCGCGGCGACGCGGCGCAAGCGACCGGTCCACGCCGGAGGCGAGCCCGCGCCTCCGACGGCGAGGCCGATCGGCCCCAGTTGGGCGACCGTCGCGAGAAAGGCCGCCTCGGGCAGGAAGAAGCCGCCGACAGCGCCGGCCGAGGCGAGTGCGATCAGGGCCAGGTTGGCCGGGCGGCTCGTCCACCATCGCCAAGCGAACCGGGTGACCGAGGGGGCGAGGTAGTGCTCCCTCTGGGCCACGCGCAACCAGCGGAACCCCGCCGGGATCGAAGCCGCCAGGCACGTCGCTACAAGAGCCGGAATCACGCCAGGGCCGAGCCTACGACTCGCCGCAGGTCGTCTGCGGCCTCCAACGGGACGTGGTGGCCCACCCCGGCGAGCACCTCGAGAGTGCACGACCCGCCCCCATCGTTGATGATCGACGCGGCCTCAGCCGCCGCAGCGACCGGGGCCTCGTCGTCCCGCTCGCCCCACAACATCAGGACCTCCGAGCGGAGCGCCCTCAGCTTGTCGGGATACTGCTCGTTGACCACCTTCACCAAGATGTCGCGCATCACGCCTGCGGCGGCCCTGTAGTCGGCCGAGCCGCGCTTTCGGCGCAACCGCTCCATCCGCTCTTCGGAGACGGCGCCGAGCCGGTGCAAGGCCCGGGCGAGCCGATACGAAAGGGCGGGCTTCGGGCCCTCCCGGCGAATCAGCGGGGCGCCCGTGAGCACGATCGACCCCACCTCGTCGGGGCGCGCTGCAGCGAGGCAGACGGCCACTCTCCCCCCGAAGGAGTGGCCGACGAGGACCGAGGGCCCGTCGAACCCGTCGAGCAGGCCCGCGACGACTTCGGCGTAACCCTCGGCGCCGATGACGTCGGCGGGGGGAGGCGAGGCGCCGAAGCCGGGCAGGTCGACGGCGAGCGCAGGAAGGCCGTCGAGGCTTCGCCTGAAGTCGGACCCGCGACGACCCCACCCATGCAGGGCGAGAACACGGGGCGGCCCGTCGCCGAGACCCTCGGCGAAGACCGCTCCGCCGGCATAAGACCGCAGTGCCAACGATCAATCCTCAATCTGAAGCGAAGCAGAGCGAGAATAGAGGCGGGACCCTCAACCCGATGACCACCGACGAGATACAACCCACGGTCCACGAGGCGATGGCCCGATTCAGGGCGTCGTTGCTGCGCCGCGCCTCGGCGGGGGGGTGGATCGTCCTGGTCATCATCGCCGCTCAGGCGGTGCGGGCCGGCGTCTACTCGGCGCCCGGGTTCTACGTCCCCGCGATCGGCCTGGCGATTCTCTTGGCGGCCTCGGCGACCACGCGCTGGGAGGGCCGCCTGGCGACGACCGCCGCTCCGTGGATCTCGGCCGGGTGGATGCTGGCTCTGATCGCTGCGGTGACCGCCCTGGCCGTCGTGCCCGATTTGACCGGCGCGGCGGAGCCGATCCTCTTCGGCATCGCAGCCGTCTCCGGCCTTCTCCTCACCTGGCGGGCGCACGCCTGCATCACCGTCGCTGTCGGCCTCGCCATCGGCTTCATCTCGCTGAGGCTGGAGAGCGCCCAGGCCGTGCCCGAGGTGTTCGCCCCGGTTCTCTCCGTGATCGTGGTCGCCGCGGCCACCGCTCTCATCGGCCTCGAGTTCGAGAAGGAGACTCTCGTGTCCGTCGAAAAGGAGAGCAAGCTCGAGACTCAGCGCCTCGCGTTCGAGCGCCTATACGCCGTGTCGGCCATCCTCGCCCGCGCCGAGTCGCTCGCAGAGATCGTCCCCCACCTGATCGGCACCATCTGCAACTACCTCAACGCCGAGGTCGGCGTCGTCCTCCTCTATGACGCCGACACGGATCGCCTCGTGGTGATGAGCCCGATCTGGGTCAACGGGCGCCCGCTGGAAACCGAGGAGATCACCGTTGACGTCAATGCCTCCGGCGCGGTGCCGCGCACCTACCGGGCCGCCGAGCCGTTCCTCGTCAGACATGCCGACGAGGATGTCGGCCACCGCTCGCTCATCAAGCAGCTCGGCCTGAGACAAGCGTTGGTGGCGCCGCTCAAGGTCGAGGCGACGAAGGTGGGCGTGATCGTCGTCGGCGACCCCCATGACGGCGACTTCACCGAGGAGCAACTGGACCAGCTCGGCTCTTTGGCCGCTCCCGCGGGCCTGGTGCTGAACCAGATCGGCCGTTACGAGGCGCAGGCGGAGATGGCGAAGCGGCTTGAGGAGGTCGCCCAGATGAAGACCGACTTCGTCTCGACGGTCAGCCACGAGCTGCGCAGCCCGCTCACTTCGATCATCGGCTCGTTGGACACCATCAATCGCCCCGAGCTTGCGCCCGCGGAGCCGACGTCTCAGCAGCTACTGGTCAACGCCCGTCGTCAAGCCGGGCGCCTGCAACGGCTGATCGAGGACCTCCTCATCGTGTCGCGAATCGATCGAGGGGCGATCCCGTTGCAGATCGAGGCGATCCGGCTGAGCGAGATCCTCGCCGAGGCGAGTCGCGTCGTCCCGGTGGAGGCCTCGGTGTCCGTGGAGCCCGAGGAGCTGACGGCGGCCGCAGACCACGACCATCTCTCGAGGATTCTCATCAACCTGATGGAGAACGCGGCCAAGTACGCGCCGGGCAGCCCCGTCGAGTTGTGGGCGCGGTCGAAGGAGCGGAGGGTCTTCGTGGCGGTGGTCGACCACGGCCCCGGCATCCCCGAGGATCAACGCGAGCGGGTCTTTGATCGCTTCACCCAGGTGGATCAGTCCGACACCAGGTCGAGCGGGGGGACCGGCCTCGGCTTGTCCATCGTGAGGAGCTTGTGTGAGGCCATGGCCGGCTCGGTGAGGGTTGAGGCGACCGAGGGCGGGGGCTCGACCTTCTTGATCGAGTTGCCCACGCCCGCGCCGCCGCCGACGCCCCGACCCCCAGAACCGGTTTCCTGATGCTCTGGATTCGCCTATGTCGTAGTTGTGCATTGAGAATCCGCCGCGCCGAGGTCCCAGGCGTTGAGAACGGCACTCCGCGGTTGATACGCTGACACCCAGGTGAGCTCCATCCACACAACATGGGGATACGTCGCGGCCGGGATCAGCGGCGCCGTCGGCCTCTGGGGAGTCCTGACGGCGAACAGGGAAGCCGTCCCCAAGGCCTACTACTGGGCGGTCGGCGCGGCCGCGGCCGGCCTCCTCGCCCAGGTCGTGATAGGTGTGATCATGTTCTCCCAAGGCAAGGACCCCGGCGGCCAGCACATCTTCTACGGAGTCGTGATTGCCGTCGCCTTCAGCTTCGCCCACATCTACCGCTCCCAGTTCAGCAAGCGGCCAACGTTGCGATACGGCCTGCTGCTCCTCTTCACCATGGGCCTGGGGATCAGGGGGATTATGACGTTCGGGAGCGACTTCTGATGTTGCTGAAGGGCAAGAGGCTCCTGATCACCGGCGTCCTGACCGACGACTCGATCGCCTGGCACGCGGCGCGGGTCGCCCAAGAGCAGGGCGCCGAGGTGATCGCCACCGGGTTCGGGCGGGGCATGCGTCTCACGGAGCGCTCGGTGCGGCGGTTGCCCGAGCCGTGCGACGTCCTTGAGCTTGACATCAACGACCCGAGTCGCGTCGAGGCGTTGACGGCGGTTCTGGCCGAGCGCTGGGGCGCGGTTAACGGGGCGTTGCACGCCATCGCCTTCGCCCCCGCCGACGCCCTCGGGGGCGGCTTCCTCGACACGCCCGCGGAGTCGGCCCAGACCGCGTTCACGACGTCGGCCTTCTCGTACAAGACCCTGGCCGTCGCCCTTCTCCCATTGATGAGGAGAGCCGGGGGCGGCGCGCTCGTCGCCATGGACTTCGACAACACGCAGGCGTGGCCCGCCTACGACTGGATGGGGGTGGCGAAGTCGGCTCTGCAGAGCGTCACGCGGTACCTGGCCCGGGACCTGGGCCGACACAACATCAGGGTCAACGCCGTCTCAGCGGGGCCGCTTCACACGGTGGCGGCGAAGTCGATCCCCGGTTTCGCCGGGTTCGACACGGTGTGGAGGGAGCGCTCCCCCTTGAGGTGGGACGTCTCCGACCCCGACCCGGTGGCCCGCATGGTTTGTGTCCTCCTCAGCGACTGGGCTCCGATGACCAGCGGGGAGATCATCCATGTCGACGGCGGGTTCCACGCCGTCGCATCCGGGCCGCCTTCCGAGTAGCCGGCCCGTCGGGTCCGTCGCTGAGCGTGTGCAGCAGTGCTGAGCGTGTGCAGAATTGCGGCTCTCGGCGGGGTTGTTGCACACGCATCGAAGGGGGGGTGAAGGGGCCTAGACGTTCGGAAACCCCGAGGGAGCCTCGGCCGAGGCCTCGGCCCTCTCGGGGCTTCCTCCCCCGGTCGTCGCCGAGCCGAAGGCCCCGCTTCGATCCGGGCGCCGCCGGCTTCCGCCGGCGGCGGTTGGGTGCGTTGGATCGCTGCGAACCCGGAGGTTCAAAACGTTCCGGCACCTCCTCTCCGTCTCCGGAGAGGCGGTGCTGTTCCGCAATGTCGGTCGGCCTTCCGCTCGACGATCCCGGAGGATCACCGCTCGGCCTGTCGACCGAATCCCGTCGCCTCGGGTGCCCCCTCGGCCACGGGTTGCCGTCCGGCCAGTCTCCCAGCCCTCCGGCCGCCGCCGGGTCTCCCCTGCGACGTTGATTCAGAACATAAGCCGGCGACCGTGGCCGCGCAAGTGGATCCGTAGATTGTTTTTCGCGACCGGAGATCGAGTTTTCGCGAACCTCAGGCGACCCGCCCGATTCTGTCCCAGGCCGTCCCTATGATCGCCGACATGACGGTCAAGCCGCCCATCCTTCGCTTGGAGACGCTCTCGCCCAGCCGAGCGGGCGATTTCAAGACCTGCCCCCGGCTCTACAAGTTCCGGGCCGTGGACAAGATCGCCGAGCCGCCCTCGCCCCACCAGGCCAGGGGCTCGGCGGCCCATCTCGCCCTGCAGAGGCTCTTCGACCACCCGGCCCCCGACAGGTCGCCTGAGCGGCTGTACGACCTGTTCCGCGACGCGTGGACCGAGATGAGGGGCGAGGAGGAGCACGAGGGGTTGTTCGACAGCGTCGACGAGGAGAGGCGGTGGGGCCTCAAGTCGATGGAGCTGCTCGCCAACTACTTCCTGATCGAAGACCCGAGGAGAGTCGAGCCCGAGGGCCGCGAGCTCGACATGGTGGAGAACCTCGACGGCATCGTGATCCGGGGCATCCTCGACCGGATGACCCGCGACGACGACGGCGACCTGATCATCCTCGACTACAAGAGCGGCAGGGCGCCCCCCGAGAAGTACGCCCTCTCCGCGTTCTTCGCCCTCAAGATCTACGCCCTCCTCATCAGGAACCGCACCGGGGAGACGCCCAAAGAGGTCCAGCTCCTCTACCTCAACGGGCCCACCCTCCGCCGGCTCCCGGTCGACGACCGCCAGCTTGACGCCATGGACCGCCAGCTACGGGCCCTGTGGAGCGCCATTGAGCGAGCCATGGAGACCGACCGGTGGCCGACGCGCCCGGGCCCTCTCTGCGACTGGTGCTCCTTCAAGGGCCTCTGCCCGGCTTGGGAAGCCGAAACGCCCCCAGCTCCTTGACGCAGCAAGGACGCCGGACGCGGCCCGAGCCCGACTTCACCCTCCTCGACCCGGCCCCAGGCGCCGTCGAGATGAGGGTCGAGCCGCAGGACTGGCCCGAGGCGCTGGCCGACGTCGACGGCTACCAGATGGTCGTGGCCGGGCCCGGCACCGGGAAGACCGAGTTCCTCGTGAGACGCACAGCTGAGCTCGTCAAGTCGGGAAAGGCCCGCCGCGACGAGATAGTCGCCCTCTGCTTCTCCCGCCGAGCCTCGGCGGACCTGAGAGCGCGGTTTGAGCGCGCCGCCGGAGCGGGCGGCGTCCCCGTGGACATAACCACGTTCCACAGCCTCGCCCTGCGCACGCTGGAGATCGCCGGGGAGCGGCCCATCCCCCTGACCACGCCGGAGCAGGTCGCGGTGGTCGCCGACCTGCTCGGAGACGAAGACCCCCGGGACTGGCCGGTCACCTGGCGAGGCGCCCTGGGCTCGCCCGCCTTCGCCGCCGAAGCGGCCGACTTCCTGCTCCGATGCTCCGAGCGCCTGCTCACACCCGAGGGCCTCGCCGAGCGAGCCGAGCGCAGGCGGGACTGGCGCGGACTGCCCGGGTTGTTCGACCGGTACCTGAGGCGCCTGGCCGACACCGGCCGCACCGACTACGGCGCCCTGCTCGTGTCGACGGTCCAGGTGCTGAGGACCGACCGGGGCAGGGAGGCAGCGAGCCGCTACCGGTACGCCCTCGCCGACGAGTACCAGGACACCAGCCCGGTTCAAGCCGAGATGGCGAGCCTTCTCGCCGCATCCCACGGGAACCTCACCGTCGCCGGCGACCCCTATCAGTCCATCTACTCCTTCCGCGGCGCCGAGTTGGGCGCCATGCGCGACTTCCCGGTCAGGCACAAGGGATCGAAGCGAATCACGCTCTCCCCGAGCTTCCGGGCGCCGAAGGCCATCCTCGACTCCGCGTTGCGCGTGGTCTCGCGCGGTCATCTCCCCGGCGCGGCCGGCCCCGTCGGCCCGGCGCCCCATCAGGGCCGGTCCGAAGCGTTCATCTTCGACCAGGAGACGGCCGAGGCCGAGTGGATCGCCAAGGAAGTGGAGCGCTCACTTCTCGTCGAGGGCGTCCCCCCTTCGGCGATCGCCGTCCTGGTGAGGTCGAAGCGGGAGCTGGTCGGCGAGCTGTCCAGGGCCCTCGAGCGACGAGGCGTCCCCCACGACCCGCCCGAGTCGCGGTTGGTCGACCACCCGGCCGTGAGGCTCATCCAAGACGTCGCCGTCGCGGCGCGGGCCGAATCGCAGCCGGAGGGCGCCGCCTCGCCATCGCTGATCGCGGAAGGCGACAAGGCCATGCGCCGGATTCTCCTCGGGCCGATGGTCGCTCTCAGCCTCGGCGAGGAGCGGGCCCTGGTGAGGGAACGGCGACGGAGGGAGGCGGCTTGGTCCACGGTCATAAGGGACAACCTCCCGGGCCACCGCGGCTTGGCCGACTTGGTCGACTCCGACAAGTGGGCGACCGAGGGGAGCGCCGTCGCCGGGCTCTGGCGCGCCTGGGAGTCCCTCGACGGCCTCCCGCGCATCGTCTCCGACCCGGACCGATCAGGCTGGCGCAGAGCGTGGTCCGCTTTCGCCCAGGTCCTCGCCAGGCAAGCCGAGCGCGACAGCGGGGTGAGCCTGGCCCGGTTCTTCGAGCTGGCCGAGGACGAGGACTTCGAGGCGGTCCCCCTTCTCTCCCACCGCAGCTCCGGCGAGCGGGTCGCGCTAACCACGCTGCACCAGGCGAAAGGGTTGGAGTTCGATGTCGTCTTCATAGCCGGCGCAGTCGAAGGCGTCTTCCCGGACATGCGGCGGCGCCTGCGGATGCTCCGCCCCGAGCTGTTGTCGACCGGCATGACCACCGACACCGACGCCCAGCGCGTCTTCCGGCGCCAAGAGGAGATGCGTCTCGCCTACACCGCCATGACCAGGGCGCGTCTCCGCGTGGTCTGGACGGCGACCGACGCCGGCGCCGATCAGAGCGGTCGCAGGCCGTCCCGGTTCCTCATCGCCGCGTCCGGGGCGTCGTCGGTCGATGAGCTGGGCCCGCCTTCAGAGGACATCGGGGACCCGGTGACGTTGAGCGAGGCCGAGACCAGGTTGCGCCGCGAGTTGAGCGACCCGGCCGAGGCGCCCGCCCGCCGTCTCGTTGCCGCCGCCGTCCTGGCCGACCCGCCGGGCGACTGGTGGGACCCGACCGCCTTCCCGGGGGCGACGACGGCAGGCCCCGACTCCCCCATCCTCGGCGAGACGGTCCGCCTCTCCCCGAGCCAGGCCGAGAGCTACCGGCGTTGCCCCCGCCTCTACGCGCTGGAGAGGAGGCTGCGCCTCGGCGACGCCTCATCTTCTCCACACGCCCGCTTCGGCGCCCTCATCCACGCGACGTTGGAGAGAGCGGAGAGGGAGGTGGTCGGGACCGGGGCCACTCACGCCGGCCTCGACCGGGCGCTCGACTATCTGGAGCAGGTGTGGGACGAGGAGGCCGACTTCGGCTCGCCCGAGCTGACCGAGGCGTGGCTGGCAAAAGGGAGAGAGACGATCATCAAGCTCTACGAGAACTGGCCCCCGGGCGGCGGCTCGCCCTTCGACTTGGAGCGAAAGGTCGAGCTCGCCGTCGCAGGCGTGACCTGGGTCGGCCGCATCGACCGGGTCGAGCATGCCGGCGACGGGTTGGCTGTGATCGACTACAAGACCTCAGTCCAGCCCGCCACCCGCTCGGAGGCCGCCGACTCGATCCAACTCGGCTTCTACGCCGAGGCGCTGGAGGAGCAGGTCGGCCGGCCGGTGACGAAGGCCCAGCTCTGGTACCCGCGCGCCAAGACCAAGAGCCTGTGCACCCGCTCTCTCGACCCCGGCGCACGGGCCGGGATACGCGAGGAGATGGAGCGCATCACCGCAGCCGTCCTCTCCGAGGATTGGGCGCCGCGAGCCGGGGGGCAATGTGAGAGGTGCGCTTTCAGGCGGTCGTGCCCCGCTTGGTCGGCCGAGGCGATCGCCCCGTGACGACCCTGACCCCCACCGGGGAGCAGCAGGCGATCCTCGACCTCGGCCTCACCTCGATCCGGGTCCGGGCGGGCGCCGGGACCGGCAAGACGACCACGGTCGGGATGGTCATCGCCGGCCTGGTTGAGAATCACAGTGTCGAGCCGGAGCAGATCCTCGGGATCACCTTCACCAACAAGGCGGCGGCCGAGCTGGCCGACAGGGTGAGGCGCAGCCTCCCCGAGACGATCGACCGGAGCCGCCAAGTCGAGATCCACACCTACCACGGCTTCGCCTCACAAGTGTTGTCCGAGTTCGGCCCCATCGCCGGAGTGGGGCGCCGCGCCCGGGTCATCACCGCGGCGTTCGCCAGGCAGCTCATGTTGGAGGTCACCCGCCGTCAGCCCTTCACCCGGGTCGACGTGACCGTGCCCTCCGGCCTCGACAAGATCAGGAGGCTCGGCGACCGGCTCGGCGACCACCTGCTGGATGCCGACGACATCATCGACGCGGCGCCCGCCGACCCCGACGACGTGTGGGCCGCCAGGCTCGAGATGGCGGAGACCCTCCGGCGGCGCCAGGCCGAGAAGCGGCGACTGGGCGTCGTCGACTACGCCGACCTGATCACGTTGTCCGCACAGTTGACGACCGAGCATCCCGGCTTGGCCGAGACGATCAGGGAGCGCTACCGAGCGGTTGTGCTCGACGAGTACCAGGACACCAACCCGGCGCAACGGGAGCTGCTCCTCCGCATCTTCGGCCGGGGTTTCCCCGTCGTCGCCGTCGGCGACGAGGATCAGACGATCTACGAGTGGCGGGGGGCGTCGCCCGAGAGCTTTGAGTTGTTCCCCGCCCAGTTCACGACGCCGGAGGGGGCGCCGGCGCACCAACGGGAGCTGACCCTCAACCGGAGATCCGCCCAGAAGATCCTGGACGTCGCCAACCGCGTCCGCAGGCTGGCCAACCCGGAAGCCGACGAGCTGAAGGCGGCCGACGAGAGCGCCCCGGGCGAGATCCGCGCCCACTGGGCGGCGGACGCCCTCGCCGAGGCCGACTGGGTCGCCCGGTGTTTCCAGGATCTCCGCGACCAGGGGGCGGCTTGGTCGGACATGGCGGTCCTGTTTCGGAAGAACAGGGACTTCCCCATCGTGGTGGGCGCCTTCATGCGCCGTGAGATCCCCGTCGAAGTCGCCGCCGTCGGAGGCCTGCTCTCGGTGCCGGAAGTCGCCGAGCTGCGGGCGTGGCTCACCGTCCTGGACCGGCCGGAGGACTCCAGCGCGCTGACCCAGATCCTGTTCGGGCGTCGGCGCCGGCTCGGCTTGGCCGATCTCGCCCCCCTCACCCGTTGGGTCTCCGGCGCGGCCGACGGCGGAGTCGACTCCGACAACCCGGCGCCCGTCACGCTGATAGAGGCCGTCGAGGCGGCAGGTGAGATCGCGGGCGTACGAGACGGCGCCCGGCCAGCGTTCGACCGATTCACCCGCGTTTACAGGGGTCTTCTGACCGAAAGCCAGGGGCAGAGCCTCGTGGAGACCTGCCGCACCGTCCTCGACCGGACGCGTTCGTGGCGGGACATCGAGGCCCTGCCGCCCACCGCCCGGCTCACCGCCCGCCTCAACGTCCACCGCTTCCTCGACATCGCCGAGGAGTGGAGCCCTCTCAGGGGGCGGCCCTCGGTGGCCGCCTTCCTCGACTACCTCGACGCGATGGAGGAGGAGCCCGCGGACGAGCTCGACTCGGCCCGGCTCTCCGGCGAGGACGCCGTCACCTTGGTGACGGTGCACCGGGCGAAAGGGCTTGAGTGGGACAATGTGGCGATACCGGCGCTGACCAAGGGCGCCTTCCCCGCCGTCTCCCGGGGTTTCCCCGACCCCCTGAGGTTCGCCGAGCACGTGCCCGTCGAGATGCGACTCGATCACGTCATGGACGACCTGCCGGCCGACGAGAAGGAGAGGGCCGACCTCCTGCGGGCCCGCCATGCGGCCCAAGAGCATCGATTGGCTTATGTAGCGCTGACCAGGGCGAGACGGCGCCTCTTCGTCTCCGGCGCCCACTGGTACGGGCAGGCGGAGCCTACGAAAAGGCCCCGGGCGCCCTCGCCGCTGTTCGAGCTGGCGGAGGCTCACGCCGACCACAGCGAGCGCGCCGAGTTGGGCGAGCGGCCCGCCCTGCTCAAGCCGCCCGACGAGGCCCAGGCGCCCGACCCCCTTTTCGGATCGGGATGGGACGCCATGTTGCGGGCGGCGATCGACGACCGGTTGGCCCCGGCCGAGCTTGCGGCCGAAGCCGGGCTGACCGACGAGTATGAGAAGATCGCCGCCGACATGACTCAGCGTCTCTTCGAGTTGGCCAAGCCGATGAAGGCGGCGGAGCCCGAGCCGGGAGGCGCCGTCTCGGTCAGCGGACTGGTGACCTACGCGCAATGCCCGAAACGCTTCTACTGGAGCGACATCGACCCGCTCCCCCGGAGGCCGAGCCCGGCTGCGGCGAGAGGGACTGAGACCCATCGTCGGATCGAGCTGCACCAACGCGGCCGGATCCCCTTCGATGAGTTGTCGGACGACCTCTACGACCTGGTCGACGCCGATCGCGCCGAGAGCGGGCCCGGCGCCTACGAGACCTATCGCGGCTCCCGCTTCGCCGCGGAGCGAGCCGCCCTGATCGAGACCCCCTTCACGTTGGAGCTGGCCTCCGGCTACAAGGTCCGCGGCCGTATCGACGCCGTCTACACAGGCCCCGACGGGTGGGAGATCGTCGACTTCAAGAGCGGGAGGCCGAGCGACGACCCCTCCCGGTTGGTTCAGCTCCAGGCCTACGCGACGGCGGCGAGCGAGGTTGACCTCGGGCTGGGTCGCCCGGAGAAGATCAAAGTGACCTTCGCGTACCTCGGCGGCGGCCTCCACGAGGCGTCGTACGACGCGAGCCGCGATTGGGTCACGGAGGCTAAGGCGACCCTGGAGGCCCTGACCAAGGCGATTGGCGAGTCCCGGTTCGGCGAGAGCGCAGGCCCCTGGTGCGGCTCATGCGACTTCCTCCGATTCTGCGACCCCGGCCAATCCGAGGTCGGCCGATGATCGTCGTCTCAACCCTTCTCGCCTATCTCCTGGGCGCCCTGCCGACGGCCCAGGCGATCGCGAGGGCCCGCGGCGTCGACCTCCGCTCCGACGGGTCCCAGAACCCGGGCGCCAACAACGCCATGCGCCTTCTCGGCCCTTCGCTGGCCGTCCCGGTCTTGCTCGCGGAGATGACCAAGGGCGCCGTCGCCGTCTTCGCCGCAGGCGCCCTCGCAGGCGACGCCGCGGCGGTAGCGGCCGGGGTCGCCGCGATCGCAGGCAACGTCTACAACGTCTTCTACCGCTTCGACGGCGGAAAGGGACTCGGCATCGCAGGCGGGGTGCTTCTCGCCGCATGGCCCACCGTCTTCGTCCCGATCGTCGTCGTCATCTTCGCCGCGATGGTCGTCAGCCGGTCGTCGAGCGCGGCGACCGTGACGGCTGTGCTGGCTCTCGACGCCTTGGCGGTGTTGTGGGCCGCCGCAGAGTGGCCGACCCTGTGGGGTGTCGCCCCGGGGGCGCGGCATGTCGCGTTCAGCCTGGCCGTCACCGCCCTGTTGTGGGGGCCCCGCAAGCGCGGCGCCGATGTCAAGACACCGCGCCCCGCGTCACGCTCATCGTGAAGGTCACCGGGCCCTCGTTGACCAGCCGGACCGACATCATCGCCCCGAACACGCCGCGGGCTGTTGTTATCCCTCTCGCCTCAAGCATCTCGATCATGGCCTCGATGAGCGGCTCGGCCGCCTCGGGCGCGGCCGCCCCCGTGAACGACGGGCGCCTTCCCCGGCGTATGTCGGCGAGGAGGGTGAACTGGCTGACCACCAAGACCTCTCCCCCGACCGCCTCAAGCGACAGATCCATTCGGCCGTCTGCGCCCGGGAACACCCGCAGGCCTGCGATCTTGTCTACGGCCGCCTCTACGTCCTCAGCGGCGTCGCCCTCCGCCACTCCGACCAAAAGCAGGAGACCGGGGCCGATCCGCCCGACGACGGCGCCGTCGACGACAACGGAGGCTTCGCTGACCCGTTGCGCCACAACCCTCACGGTTTCCTAATGCTCTGGATTCGCCTATGCCGTAGTTTGTGCATTGAGAATGGCTCGTGTCGCCATTTAGTCGTTAGCTGGGCGACTCGGGGGCGCGGCGAACCTCTCCCGGGCCTCGGCGACCATCTCCTCGGAGGTCTTCGGCTTGGGCGACGGGTCGTCGTCACCAGCCTCCGGCCGCGGCGCCGTGTAGTCGGGCGGCGAGCCGCCTGAGACCCTGACAGGCGGGGCGGTCGGCTTCTCCGCGGCTGTGACCGGCGGGGCGACCGGCTTCTCGGGCGGTCCCGGCCCATACCTCTCCCCCTCCAAGCCGAGGACCCCGGCAATCTCGTCCAACCTCCCGGCCGCCTTGAATGGCGGCGCCGGAGGGCGGGCGGCTCCCGGCGGCGCCGGAGCGCGAGGGGCCGGCTTCGGGGGCGCGGCCGCCTCGTCGCGTTTGGCGCGCCGCCCCACCGCCCTGCCCCCGAGGACAAGGGCGAACGGGATGAAGACGCTCTCTCCGAAGAACGCGAGGGCGTCGCCCAACGGCGTGCCGCCCACCCGCGCGAAGCTGGCGACGGCGAAGAGGACGAGCCACCCGACGCCGGCGCCGGTGAGAAGCTTGCTGAGGGCCCTCAGGTCGGGTCTCTCCTCCGCCATGAGTCGATTATCCCATCACGGCCGGGTGATGGCCACCCTCAGCCGCCACGCCGCGAGCGTGAACAGCGCGGCCGCATACAACGCCAACGCGCCAAGCTCGCCCACGATGTCGGCTATCGAGCCGTCGCGCCTTATCAACTCGGAGAAGGCGTCGATCGCCCAGGCGTGGGGCGCGGCGTGGGCAACGGCTCGCATCGTCTCCCCGAACAGCTCAAGGGGGAACATGGCGCCGCCCAAAGCGGCGAGGCCGATGCTCAACATGACGCCGACTCCCGATGCCTGCTCGTCGTTGGCGAAGGTCGCCCCCATGAGGACCCCGGCCCCGGCGCCCACGCCGGAGAAGAGGGCGAGCACCAGGAAGGCGCCGATCGGGTCGCCGAAGTCGACGCCGAAGAGGATGAGCGAGAAGACCATGATGTAGAGGCCCTGGACCATGCCCGTCCCCCAACGGCCCAGCGACTCACCCCCTATGATCGCTCCGACCGAGGTGGGCGTGGACAACATCCGCTTGCTGATCCCGAGGCTCCGGCTGAGGATCAGGGCGGCCGAGCCGGCCATGGCGGTCATGAAGGTGAACATGACAAGCATCGACGGGGCGCCCAGGTCGAACTGGCCCATGTCCGCCGGGAAGAGGGACTCGCCGACAGCAGACACCTCAACCGCCGGGCCCTCAACCTCGCCGCTCAGCGCGGCGGCGGCGGCTAGCGCCTCGTCGAAGTCGGCCCCGGCCGAGGCGACTGCGAACCGGGCGGCCCCGACGGGTCGCATGACGTCGGCCGCGGCGGCCGAGACCATCGACTGAAGCTGGGGCCCGGCGCCGTCGGGACGGGCGACAAACCCGATCTCGACTCGCTCGCCGGAGCGAGCCGCTTCGTCCATGCCCGCGGGAAGGGAGAGGCCGGCCTGCACCCTGCCCCTCTCCACTGCGGTGTGAAGCTCTTCCTCCGAGTCGAACGTGCGCGTCGCCAGGCCGTCGGCGCCCTCCAGCTCGGCCATGATCGACTGGGAGATCGTCCCATCGTCGGCCTGATGGACTCCGACTATCGGGTCGAAGCCGCCGCCGAACTGGAGACCGATGAGCAGGATGATTGCGATCGGGAAGATGAACACGAAGAAGATGTTCGACCGCTCCCGCAGCATGCGCCTGACGTTGACGTAGCCGATCGCCAGAGCCTTCACGGCGCCCTCCGGCTTGCGGCTGTCACCGCGAGAGCCTTCTGTTGAGCAGCGCCCACGAGACGCCGCCTGTGACCGCCGCGAAGATGAGCATCGCCCCCGTCGCCGGGAGAGCGTCGGCCCACGGCGCTCCCCCGGCGAGATCGCCGAGCCCTCTGAGGAACCAGGCGTGCGGTGTGAGGAAAGTCAGCTTGGCGAGGAGGTCCTCTCCCTGCCCGACCGGGAAGAAGACCCCGCCGAGCATTCCGAGGATCACCGCGATGATCGCCCCGAGGTTCCCCGCCCCCTCGGCGGTCTTGGCGAAGGCCGCGGCCAGCCCCATGACCCCGACCGCGGAGAGGACTCCGGCGACAACCAGCAGGGCCACCCCCGCCGGGGCGCCCCAGTCGGCGCCCATCAAGAAGTCCAACGAGGTGGCCGCAACCAGCACAGTCGCCGAGGTCGCCCCGAGCGTGAAGGCGAGAATCGCCTTGCCGAGGACGATCGAGGATCGTTGCGTCGGCGCGGCCATCAGCCGGGTCAGGGTCCCGTCCCGTTCCTCCTCGAGAAGCCCGAGGACGCCGTACTGAACGGTGAAGAAGATGAAGAAGATCGTCATCGCGGCCGCGTAGTAGGTGGTTGAGCCCAACTGCCGGGTCTCGGCCGACTCGTCGGCCAATGTGAACGACAGGGCCGCCTCGGTGGGGTCGGCCGAGGGGGACGGCGGCGACGATCCCGTCGCGAGCGCGGTCTGAAGCGCCAACTGGACGGCCTCGACGCCGCCCGAGAACTGCTCGGCGATCGAGGCGGCGATGTTCGTCGATGTCGGCTCATCGATCCCGCCGATCACTTGAATGGTCGCGGGCGACCCGGACATGATCGACTGCCCCAACCCCTCCGGTATCAGGTAGAAGGCGTCGATCTCGCCGTCTTCGACGGCCGCCTCGGCGACCTCCCGGCGCCCGTAGGGCTCGACGGTGAGCATGCCCTCGTCCTCGGCGCCCTCCAACGCGGCCACAAGCTCGCCGGCGACCGGGCCGCCGTCCATGTCGACCACGCCGTAGCGGAGGTCCAGGGCGACGGTCGGGTCGCCCGCCGACCCGAATATGAGGTTGAACACCACCGCGAGCACGAGCGGGGCGATGATCCCGATGATGATCGACGACCTGTCTCGGAGCCGCAGCTTGAGGTCCTTGACGGCTATCAGGGAGGCGGCGCCCACGTCAGTCCCGCAGCGCCTTGCCGGTGAGCTGGAGGAAGACGGCCTCGAGGTTGGGCTCGATCACCTCGACCTCGCTGATTCGCCCGCCCGCCTCGGTGACGCAGGCGAGCAACTCGGGGAGGATCAACGAGGCGTCCACAGCGAGGATCTCCATCCCATGCTCCGACGCGGAGACATCCGTGACGCCGTCGATGGCCCTAGCAGGCTCGGCGGCGGCGGCCAGGGTCCCGCCCCCGACGATGGAGACGCGGTCCTTCTCGCCGACGAGAGCGACCAGCTCCCGCCTGGTCCCCTCGGCCTGAAGCGTTCCTTCGTCGATGATCGCCACCCTGTCGCAGAGACGCTCGGCCTCTTCCATGTAGTGGGTGGTGTAGAGCACCGCCATGCCCTCCTCGGACAGGCGCTCCACCGACTCGAGGATGGCGTTGCGCGACTGCGGGTCCACGCCGACGGTGGGCTCGTCGAGGATGAGGAGGCGGGGTTTGTGCAGGAGGCCTATGCCGATATTGAGCCGGCGCTTCATGCCGCCGGAGTACTCCTTGACGAGGTCGTCGGCTCGGTCGTCGAGCCCCACCGTCTTGAGGATCTCGGCGACCCGCGACTTGAGGGCCGCGCCGCCCATCCCGTAGAGGCGCCCGAAGAACGAGAGGTTCTCGGCGGCGGTCAGGTCGGGGTAGATGGCCAGATCCTGCGGGACGAGACCGATCTCGGCTTTGCCGGCCGTCGAGCGTGTGGTGATCGGCGCGCCGTCGACCTCGACCGAGCCGGCGTCGCCCTCCAAGAGCCCGGCGATCATTGAGATAGCGGTCGTCTTCCCGGCGCCGTTCGGACCCAGCAAGCCGTAGGTCTCGCCTTCGGCGATCGAGAAGCTGACGCCGTTGACGGCGACCAACTCGTCGAATCTCTTGACCAGGCCTTCCGCCTCGAGGGTGTTCGCCATTGCCGCCTCCCGCGCCGTGAGCGCCCGACTCTACCGCCGAGCGTGGCAGCAACCCAGACAGGAGCCGCAATGCTGCACACGCATCGCCGAGCGTGTGCAGTAGTACCGACGAGAGCCGCGAAACTGCACACGCTCGGGCCGCTAGCCTTGCCGCAGTGACCGCTGATCTCGGTGAGACGCTCGGCGACGAGTATGTGCACCAGCTCCCCGACTCCGATCCCACCGAGACCGGAGAGTGGATCGACTCCCTCGACGCCGTGGCCGACGAGTCCGGCCCCGAGCGCGCCCGCATCCTCCTGGCCCGACTGCTGGAGCGCGCCCATGAGCGCAGGCTCGGCGTCCCGGGCGTGGTGACGACGCCCCACGTCAACTCGATACCCCTCGACGAGCAGCCGGAGTTCCCCGGCGACGAGCACCTTGAGCGCCGCATCCGCAGGTTCGTCCGCTGGAACGCCGCGGTGATGGTGGTCAAAGCCAACCACCGCGAGAAGGGCATCGGGGGCCACCTCTCGACCTTCGCCTCGTCGGCGACGCTCTACGAGGTCGGGTTCAACCACTTTTTCAGAGGCAAGGCCGCGCCCGGAGGCGGCGACCACGTCTACATCCAGGGCCACGCCGCGCCAGGCGCCTACGCCCGCGCCTACCTTGAGGGCCGCCTCGACGAGAGGCGCCTGGACAACTTCAGGTTCGAGATCGGCGGCGACGGCCTCTCGTCCTACCCGCACCCGCGCCTCATGCCCGACTTCTGGGAGTTCCCCACGGTCTCGATGGGGCTGGGACCCATCAACTCGATCTACCACGCCCGCTTCAACAAGTACCTGCACGCCCGGGGGCTCGACGACACCTCTCGGTCGCGGGTCTGGGGTTTCCTCGGAGACGGCGAGACCGACGAGCCCGAGACCCTCGGGGCCATCTCCCTCGCCGCCAGGGAAGGCCTCGACAACCTCATCTGGGTGGTCAACTGCAACCTGCAGCGCCTCGACGGCCCCGTGCGCGGCAACGGGCGGATCATCACCGAGCTGGAGGCTGTGTTCCGCGGCGCCGGGTGGAACGTGATCAAGGTCGTCTGGGGGAGCGGCTGGGACCGGCTGCTCGCCAAGGACGACGAAGGCGCCCTGGTGAACGTGATGAGCTCGACCGTCGACGGGGAGTACCAACGGTTCAAGACGGAGGACGGCGCTTTCGTGAGGGACCGCTTCTTCGGGAAGGACCCGAAGGCGAAGGCGTTGGTGGCCGATTGGTCCGACGAGGAGATCTGGGCCCTGCGCCGGGGCGGCCTCGACTTCCGCAAGGTGTACGCCGCCTACAAGGTCGCGACCGAGTTGGGCAACGGCAAGCCGACCGTGATCCTCGCCAAGACCATCAAGGGATGGGCCTTGGGTCCCGACGTGGAAGGCCGCAACGCCACCCACCAGATCAAGGAGCTGACCAACAAGCAGCTCCTCGGCTTGCGGGCCAGGCTCCACCTCGAGGACGAGATCGCCGAGGAGGCGCTCGCCGGGGAGACCGAGCCCCCCTACTACCGCCCGCCGCCCGGTAGCCCCGAGCGCGAGTACGTGCAGGCGCGCCGGAGCGAGTTGGGAGGCCCGCTGCCGAGCCGCGTCGTCGCCGAGCCCGGCGCGATCACCCTGCCGGGGCCGGAGGTGTTTGAAGAGGTCTACACGGGCTCGGGGAAGGTGGAGGCCTCAACCACCACCGCCTTCACGCGGCTACTGCGGGATCTGGCCCGCTCGGAGGGGTTCGGCGAGCGGGTCGTGCCCATCGTCCCCGACGAGGCCCGCACCTTCGGCATGGACTCCCTGTTCCGGGAGCTCAAGATCTACGCGCCCCACGGTCAGCTCTACGAGCCTGTGGACGCCTCGATGCTCCTGTCCTACAGCGAGGCCGCCGACGGGCGGATACTGGAGGAGGGGATCACCGAAGCCGGCTCGTTGGCGTCGTGGACCGCGGCGGCCACGTCGTATGCGACCCGACAGGTGCCGATGGCGCCGTTCTTCATCTTCTACTCGATGTTCGGCTTCCAGCGCGTCGGCGACCTGATCTGGGCGGCGGGCGACGCCAGGGCCAGGGGTTTCCTGCTCGGCGCCACGGCCGGGCGCACCACCCTCCAAGGCGAGGGGCTCCAGCACCAGGACGGGCACAGCCTGGTCTTGGCCTCGACGGTCCCCGTCTGCGAGGCGTACGACCCGGCGTTCGCCTACGAGGTGGGGGTCATCATCGCCCACGGGTTGGAGCGAATGTACGGCGACAACCCCGAGGACGTCTTCTACTACCTGACCCTCTACAACGAGAACCACCCCCAGCCCGCCAAGCCCGAGGGTGTGGACGGCGGCATTGTCGACGGCCTGTACCGGTGGGCCCCGGCCCCGAGCGGGATTGATGCGGGCGTCAAGATCCTGTTCTCGGGCGCCGCCAACCTGGCGGCCAGGGAGGCGGCCTCGGAGTTGGCCGAGCACTACGGCGTCGGGGCCGAGCTGTGGTCGGCGACTTCCTACAAGAAGCTGCGGGAGGAGGCGTTGTCCGTCGAGCGCTGGAACCGGCTGCACCCCGGCGAGCCGCCGCGGGAGCCCCTGGCGACCCGCCTGCTCGCCCAGACTCCGGGGCCGACCGTCGCGGTGACCGACTTCATGACTCTCGTGCCCGATCAGATAGCGCGCTGGGCGCCGGGCCGGCTCATCACCCTCGGCGCCGACGGCTACGGCCGATCGGACTCCCGCCCCGCGCTCCGCCGCTTCTTCGAGGTCGACGCCGGCCACATCGCCTTCGCCGCTATCTCGGCGCTTGTGCGAGACGGCCGTCTCCCCGAGTCGGCGGCGGAGGCCGCCGCCGCCCGATACGAGATCGACCCCGAGGCGGCCGACCCGGCTCAGGCCCACCGATGACCGCTCGCCTCGGCGAGGCCCCCCGCGGCGGGCCGGCGGGTCTCACCCCGGAGCAGCGGGACCGCTACGCCCGCCATGTCGCCCTCCCCGAGGTGGGAGAGGACGGCCAAGCGCGGCTCCTCGGGGCGCGCTTCCTTCTCGTGGGGGTCGGAGGGCTGGGATCGCCCGTCGCGTTGTACCTGGCGGCGGCGGGCGTGGGCGCCGTCGGAGTCGTGGACGACGACATCGTGGAGACCGCCGACCTGCAGCGGCAGGTGCTACACAGCGAGGGCAGCGTCGGGGCGTCGAAGGTCGACTCGGCTCGGGAGGCGATCTTGGCCCTCAACCCCGACGCCACGGTCGAGACCCACCGGGAGCGTCTTGACGCCGCCAACGTGATCTCGATCATGTCGCGCTACGACGCGGTGATCGACGGGAGCGACAACTACCCCACCCGCTACCTGATCAACGACGCGTCGGTGCGTCTCGGCACACCGGTCGTTCACGGCTCGGTCCGCCGCTTCGAAGGGCGGGTCGCGGTCTTCGACCCTCGCCGAGGCCCCTGTTACCGCTGCCTCCACCGGCTGCCGCCCCCTCCCAAGCTTGCGGCGGCGCCTGTCGAGGCGGGCGTGATCGGGGCGTTGCCGGGCGTCGTCGGCTCGATCCAGGCCATGGAGGCGCTCAAGATCGCCCTCGGCGCGGACGACTCGCTGGTCGGCCGGCTGATGATCTACGACGCCCTCGAGCCGAGCTTCACGACGGTGAAGGTGGAGCGCGACCCCGACTGCCCGGCGTGCTCCGACCCGAGCCGGCCGCCGCCGATCGCCGACTATGACGAGACCTGCCGTCCGCCTGCCTGAGGGGCTGCGCCGCCGGATCGTCGACCACTGCCGAGCTGAGGCGCCCAACGAGGGGTGCGGGCTGTTGGCGATGGCCGGAGACGAGGTGGTCGACGTGTACCCGACCGGGAACCGGGAAGACTCGCCGAGCGCCTACACGGTGCCCCCCGAAGAGCACTTCGCTGCGTTGACCCGCGCCGAGTCCCGCGGCCTGAGGCTGGGCGGGGTGTTCCACTCCCACCCCCGGGGCGGCGCCCGTCCCTCGACGATCGATGTCCAGAAAGCGCTCGAGCCGAGTTGGGTCTATGTGGTGGTGGGCCTGCGGGGGGCCCCGACTGTGCGGGCCTGGTCGATTCGGGCCGGCCGGGCCGACGAAGTCGACCTCACCTGACCCCCCGGCTCGCGCCGCGTCAGGAAGCCGGCTTGAGCAGGCGCTTGAGCCACGCCCACAACGAGGCGATGAGGAGAGCGACTCCTCTCACCTCCCCCGCTTCGATGACGGCGGCTTCCTCCTCGGTCTCGGCCTCGAGCTTGGCCTCCAGGCAGTCGACGAAGTCCTCGATGAGTCGCTTGGCCATCTCGTTGATGAGACCGGTCCGCCCAAACTGCGCCGCCGGGCCGGAGAGCTGGATGTCGGCGTCGACCGTCACCTTGCTCCCGGCGCCTTCGGCCGCGACCGCGTAGTCCACCTTCGCCCGGCCCCGGGATCCCCCTCTCTTGTCGACGCCCTTGCCTTCGATACGGGCCGACATGGAGACGACGTCGGAGACGACCGTGGCCGCACCCTCGAAGGTCGCCGTCATAGGGCCCAGCTTGGCCGAGAGGGAGCCCTCATAGGCGCCGCCCTCGTCTTGACCGGTGAGCTCGGCCCCCGGAAGGCACTGGGCGACGGAGAACACGTCTTGGAAGAAGGCCCAGACCTGCTCGGGCGGGCGGGCGACGGCAAACGCTTGAGTGACTTTCATCTTCCGCCAGCGGCGCACACCGGCCTCTCCGGCGGCGCCGACCGGCCGGGAGCCTACCAGGGCCGATCGGGGAGGCGCCCGATCAGGAAGGCGCCCGATCAGGGATGGCGATTGTCGCCCGACAGGAGCTGAAGCGCATGCGGGAGCAGGTCGATGACAGCCTCCAGGCTCTCGGTCGCCCCGCTCGGGGAGCCGGGTGTGTTCACCACGAGGCTCGACCCGACGGTCCCGGCCCGGACCCGAGAGAGCGCGGCCATCGGAGTCTTCTCCAACCCTGCGGCCAACATGGCGTGGACAAGGCCCGGCGCCTCGCGATCAAGGACGGCGGCGGTGGCCTCGGGCGTGACGTCGCGCACCCCGAATCCCGTGCCGCCGGTGGTCACGATCAACTCAGCCGACTGGGCGGCTTCCTTAACGGCTTTGGAGATACGCTCGGCGTCGTCGGTGACCAACACCCTGATGACCGAGGCCCCTCTCCGCTCCAGCATCCTCTCGAGGGCCGCGCCGGACAGATCCTCGCGGGCGCCCGCCGAGACCCCGTCGCTCACGGTGACGACGACGGCGCGCGTCCCGTCGAGGGCGCCGTCTACGCCCATTGCGCCGGGACCACGGGGACGCCGCCGCCGAGGACGACGAGGCAGAGAGCGAGGACGACGGCGAGCGTCGCCGCGAGGCCCCAGGGCCGCGGCGCTCTCCGCTCGTCGGCGGGCCCGCGCACATCGGTTGTGCCGGGGGCGGCGGCGAGGGTCGCTAGGAACGGGACGGCCGTCAGCGGAAGCCCGGAGATGACCAGGCCCTCGTCGTCGGGGAGGAAGAACGGGATGGCAAGGAACACCGAGGCCGCCGCGGGGACCACCGCTATCCAAAGGACGAAGGTGAGGCGCTTGCGGCCCGTCGAGATGAGCTCTCCGCTCGGCGTGAACCTCAGGAACGCTCCCGCGGCGGCGAGCGCGATCAGCAGCAGGCCGACCCCGCCGGCCCCGGCGATGACAACATCAAGCCCCGGCGGGGCATCGAGCGCGGCATAGGCGAGCGCCAGTTGGTTGTCGGCGCCCAGAGGCAGCGCGATCGCCTGGGTCAACGCTTGACGGAGTATGTGGAGCGCCGCCCAAAGGTAGATCAGGCGCAGTGCGCCGTGACGGCGAAGCGCCGGGTAGACGAACAGAGCGATCAACCCGACGACGAGGCAGAGGAGGGGCCCTCCGGCCCGGGCGAGGTCCCCGGCCCCTTTGACGACGACGCGGTTGTTGTGGAGGACGGCGTCGCCGCCGAGGATCTCGGCGAGCAACCCGTCGCCGAAGTTGTGGAGGAGCTGGGCGAAGACGACGCCCATCGTCGACGCCAGGGCTGAGGCCAGGACAAGCGTCGGGCCGATACGGATCGCCGCGCGGCCAACCGGCTCGACGGATGGCGGATGGTCTGCCATTGACAGTGATGCTATCGGACAAGCGTGCGCCGGACATTCGCCTGTTTACGATGCAGGGAGCGATGAGCGACGAGTATCCGGGCGTCTACCTGCCCACGGCCGACCCGAGCACATACGAGTCGACCCCCCTGGCCAACGCGGGCTGGTACGAGGAGGGTCAACACGGCGGCGCCTTGGCGGCGCTCATAACCGGGCACATCGAGAAGGCGCCGACCCTGGCACCGATGCAGATCGCCCGGGTGACCGTGGAGATCTTCCGGGTGGTCCCGCTGGTCCCCCTGACGATCAAAGCCGAGGTCGTGAGGGAGGGGAAGCGGATCCAGAAGATCCGGGCGGAGGTGACCGACCCGTTCGGGACGCTCCTCTCGGTGGCGAGCGTGCAGAGGCTTCGCACCGCGGACCGCCCCCTCCCGGAGGGCGCCGAGACTCCCGCCGTCTCCCTGCCGCCGTGGGGTCGGGGCCGGGCGCCCGACCCCACGACGTGGGGCGTCGGGCACTCCGGGAAGGTGATGTTCCACCGGAACGCCATCGAGATCCGCGAGGTCGAGGGCGGCTTCAGCGAGCCGGGCCCGGGGTCCGTGTGGATCAGGCCCACGGTCCCGATCGTCGCCAGCGAGGAGATAAGCCCCGCGCAGCGGGTCGTCGTCGTGGGCGACTTCTGCAACGGCGTGTCCCGGAGCCTGGGGGACGACTGGGTGTTCATGAACAGCGACCTCACGATCCACATCGGCCGCTACCCGGAGAGCGAGTGGGTGGCCCTCGACGCCGAGTCGTTCTACTCCGACTCGGGACGCGGGGTGGCCGTCGGGTCGATCTGGGACGAGACCGCATGGGTCGGCCGGTCGGCTCAGACTCTCTTCCTCGACCGCGCCTGACGATCAGAAGCCGGACGGCGCTCATCCCGGGGTCGCCTCCCGCCCGGCTGCGTTGCAGCGGGGCGCAACGCGACAAGGCGCTCACGACACTCGCAATTCTCGTCCCAGGGCCGTGGTACGTTGCGGGGACGTAGTTTCGACGACTGGAGACACATGTCCGCCGTCTCACGAGCGAACGGAGACCGGATCCACCACCCACGCCGACATGCGGCCGTGCGCACCGACAATTACGTCTTCTCCCAACTCATACCCTACATCGGCAACAAGCGGAAACTGCTCCATGTGATCGGAGAGGCCTTGGACGGCGCCGTTCCCGAATCCGGTACCTTTGTGACCTGTTCGCGGGAAGCACCGTCGTTGGCCGCTTCGCCAAGAAGCGCGGGTTCAGGGTTTTCGCCAACGACTGGGAACCCTACTCATACCAGATCGCCCGCGGCACGATAGCACTAAACCGCTCCCCCGCCTTCGACCGCTTGAAGCTAGGAGCGACCATCGATGTCTTCAACCATCTCAGCAGTCTACCGCCAATCGACGACTGGGGCTCCGAACACCTCTGCCCTCTCGACGATGACGATCCGGATCCCGAGCGTGAGCGGATGTTCTTCACCAGATCAAACGGCCGCCGCATCGATGCGATCCGCGAATGCCTCGAGAAGTGGAAATCAGACGACCTGATCACGGACGACGAGTTCTCCTTTGTGATGTCGTCCCTGATCTACGCGATGAGCTACGCAAGCAACACCAGCGGTGTCTTCAAAGCGTTCCATCACGGCTGGGGCGGCAAGACCGGTACGGCGCTCTACCGGATACGCGGCCGCCTCAGGTTGTCGCCGCCGGTGCTCCACGATAACGGCACCAACAACCTGGCGGTCCAAGAGGACGCACAGACGCTCGCCCCGCTTCTACCCGAGATCTGCGGAGACGTTCCCGATGTTGCTTACCTTGATCCTCCCTATAACCAACATCCGTATGGCAGCAACTATCATGTGTTGACGTCTGTCGCACTGTGGGACAAGCCTCCACTCAATCCAACGTTCTTCGTTGATGGCAAGAAGGTAGACAAGTCGGCGATCCGAAAGGACTGGCGTACTGAGCGTCGCTCCGCGTTCAACCACGCTGGCCATGCGACGGAGGCTTTCACCCGGCTCGTCGACTCCATCGACGCCCGCCATATCATGGTGAGCTACAGCACCGACGGCAACATCCCCCTTTCTGAGCTTCTCCAAGTGTTGGCTAATCGCGGCGAACTGAGGGTGGTGACCCAGCCATACAAGCGTTATCGGGTCAGCTCCCCTCGCATGTCTGAGAGGCCGCGCACCGTTGAGTTCGTCGCCACGATCAACATGCGCCGCCCAGCTACGCCTCACCTCGTCGGCGAGATTGCCGACGCGATCGTGAACGAGAAGGAAGGGACGACCTCAGATCAGCGGTTGCCGCTGTTCGGCTGAGTCAGTACCCGTATTGAGACCGGAAGTACTCGATCGAGCGATCAACGACCTGGGCGAGGACATGGCACATCTCCTTTGGGGTCCACGGTGGGTCGCGGAAGAACAGTGAAGCTGGGCGAAGCACCTCGCCGGACGATAGGTAGACCTCGTCTACATGAACCTCATTCAGTGGGAAGAACCCGTTCAACGTCGCAACGCGGTCGATGATCGAGCTCTCCGCTTCGAAGTCGCAACCCTCCCCGAAGCACACGAATGGAGATATCCGTTCCGTCAGGAAGAGCATATCAAGGCCCCTCATGTTCTTCCCAAGCCGTTCAATGGCGTTTCCTCTTGACTGGCGGGGCAGATCCTCCCTCTCCCGAGCACTCCTCGTGCCTTGCCGCTTTGTCTCAGCGACTAACACCCATCGACGCGGGCTTCCCCAGTCCTCCACATACCAGAACCCTCCGTCGGGCCTCAACCATGTTCTCGAGTGTTGTCGGAATGCCCGCTCCAAGGGCACAGGGAGCTCCGACCCGAGCTTGGCGTTCAACTCGGAGACGATGTCCTCGAGGTAGATCCGCTTGACCTGCGCCAGCGTGAGTCCGTGTGTCTTGGATGCGCGATCCCGCACGATCTCGAGAGCCGCGTCGAGGCGGAGCTCCATCTTCGACGACCGGTCGTTCAGAGTGATGCCGACATGGGACTTGCGAAGGGCCTGTCTTGGCAAAGTCTCCTCCCAGAGAGCACGCCAGCGCAGACCCATCCTGGCGCGCCCGGTGGTTTGGCCGCGCGAGTCTACAACGAAGCGCAGCCCCGACCGCATGTGCAGAGCTCTCAGTCCAGGCCCGCTGCGTCCGCCGCTTCCCGATACCAAGAGGCGAGGCTGTCGATCGTCTCGTGGGCGTTCAGGCCGCTGGGGTTGGGGACAACCCAGAGCGCGGACCCGGACAGGCCCTCGGGTTGGCGCCCCAGGGAGGCGCGGGGGCGGCCGAAGGCGATCCGATACGCGGTCACCCCGGCGACGGCGACCACCGAAGGGGCGATCCTCTCGACCAGATCGGCCAACCGGGCGGCGCCCCCTGCCAACTCGGCGACCGATAACTCGGCGGCCCTCGCCGTGGCCCGATTGACCAGGTTGGTGAGGCCGATGCCGGCGTCGAGCAGTGACCTCCGTTGGGTCCCGACCGACGCCTCCGGCCGACCCGAGGCGGGACCCCGATCAGGCAGGCGGACGGCGGGCGCCGTCGGCGCGATGTCGGGCATGAAGTCGATGACGCCCGCTGCTCGGAGAGCCGGGTAGAAGCGGTTCGACGGGTGAGCGAAGTGCCAGCCCGTCATCGCCGTCCACAGACCCGGGTTGACGCCGACGAACAGCAGCCTGCAGCCGTCGCCGATCAGGTCGGGCGCCTGCGCGCCTCTGCAGAGCCCCAGCTCCGCCCTGGTGAACATCCGTCCCGGCACGGCCCCGACGGTACTCCTGACCCGGCCCGCAGCAGATCCGACGACCCGGTCGGGGTTGATCGGCCCTGGCGCGCTACGGGGCCTGGTAGTAAGGGTCGGTCCCGGAGGCGTGATCGGTGACATCGACCACCTGCGTCAACCCGTCGACCGCCTCCAGCAGGGCCCTCTCGATCCCCTGCCTCAGAGTCATCTGGGCCAGGCCGCAGCCCTGGCAACCTCCGAGGAGACGCAAGTACGCGACGGCGCCGTCGACCGACACCAGCTCGGCGGCGCCGCCGTGGGAGGCGATAGCCGGGTTGATCTGAGAGGCGAGGACCTGCTGCGCCTGATCGGCGATAGGCCCGCTCAAGTCCCCTTTCGGAGCCGTCATCGGGGGCGGGGCGGGGGTGTTCGGGTTGCTCATGGCGAGACCCTGGTCGGTCAGCTCCAAAGACGCCCCGTCGAGCTTGGCGACATCGGCCTTGGGGAGAAGCACGGCGAGATCGCCGTGGCGCTCGCCCACCCAGCCCTCCTTCTTGTCGGCGAGCGGAACGAAGGCGAGGCCGTATGAGAACTGGGCGCCCTGCGCCCCGGTCACCTCGAGGGACAACGCATACTCGTCGTCGCCGGGCTCGTCGTCCCGCAACCCGCGGATCATGTCGAGCGCGTCGGGTGTGATGCTAAGAACGGTGGAGTCGGACATGTGAGGAGATGATAACGCCCGACCCGGTATGCGAAAGTGGGGCGCGGGGACGCGCGGGCCGTCCTCCGACCCCTCGCAGAGGACTTGTCCCAGGCGCGCGGCAAGCTGAGAAGCGCCGGGGGACTTCTGGCCGTCCGGCAGGTTACAATCGTGTAAGTCGAAGGGAAGGCTCGTGCGAAGGGGAAGGCTCTCAGCGAAGGGGGCGTCGTTCGCGTTGCACCGCGGCGACGCTCTGGAGGCGTACGGTGGGTGGCCCGCCCCGGCGGCCATCGTCTCGGACGGGGCGTACGGCGTCGGCGGGTTCCCGGGCGACCCGAGGGAGCCGGAGGGTCTCGCGGAGTGGTACGAGGATCACATCGCGGCGTGGTCCGAGCACGCCCGGCCGTCCACCACGTTGTGGTTCTGGAACACCGAGATCGGGTGGGCGACGGTCCACCCTGCCCTAGCGATGCGCGGGTGGGAGTATGTCCAGGCCATCGTCTGGGACAAGGGCGTCGCCCACATCGCGGGCAACGTCAACGGCGAGACGATTCGCCGTATCCCGGTCGTCACCGAGATCTGCGTGTTCTACAGGCGCCGGCTTGAGTTCCCGACTCCCGACGGCGCCATGTCGGCAAAGGAGTGGCTCCGACGCGAGTGGCGCCGGTCGGGGCTGCCGCTTCGCAGAGCGGACGAAGCGTGCGGGGTGCGCAACGCCGCCTCGCGGAAGTACCTCACGTCGGATTGGCTCTGGTACCTCCCACCACCGGAGATGATGGAGAAGATGGCGACGTTCGCCAACGAACGCGGAGACCCCGCCGGGCGCCCCTACTTCTCGCTCGACGGGACCGAACCGGTCACAGCCGGTGAGTGGTCGGCCCTCCGGCACGTCTGGAACCACGAGCACGGCGTCACAAACGTCTGGTCTCATCCGCCGCTCAACGGCGCCGAGCGTTTCAAGGGGGCCGTGACGCGGCCCGCCCCTCGCGTCCACAAGCCGGGAAGGCACGCCGCGGTCCACCTGAACCAGAAGCCGCTCGAGTTCATGCGCCGGATCGTTGAGGCGTGCACGGCGCCGGGCGACGTCGTGTGGGAGCCGTTTGGCGGCCTATCTTCCGCGTCGGTCGCTGCGGTCGCCGCGGGCCGCGCCGCCTACACGGCGGAAGTCGTTGGTGAGTTCGCCGATGTGGCGGAAGAGCGACTCCGGTCGGCGCAACGAGGCGAAACGGCGGAGGGGCTGTTTCGTCAACCGCCGCTGTCATAGACCTCGCTTCGAATCATGTCGAGCGCGGCTTCGCAATCGCTATCCGACGCCAGCCTTCGAAGCGCTTGACCCCACTCGGCGACATCGCGGTTGTGGAAGGCGGTCGCCAAGACGTCCGCCTTGAAGCCCTCCACCGCCGGATGGTCAATGCGGTCGATCTTGGCGAAGTTGGTGTCGAGACGATAGGAGTACGTGTTGAGGAGTCTCGCGACAAGCTGTTCGGCCTCCGGCGAGTACGGGTCCGCGATCGCGTCCTCTGCGCCCATGCCCGCCGCCATCATCCGGGCCGACTCTGCCATGCGCTCGTTGTCAGCCTGCAGACGGTATCCGCTCACGACGGACTGTTGAAGGTTGGCGGTGCGATCATGGGTGTCCTCTGGCTCGACGATCACATAACGAGGAGGGTCGTGGTAGTGATGATCTCTTGCTTCGGCGAGCGACAAGGCGTCCACCGCGATGACGTCGAGGATGATCGGCTGCCCGTAAACCACATGATCCATCATCCAGGCGACCAACAGCAACCGGATGTCCCTACCAAGCAAGCGGCTCCGAGACTCGCGGAACCGACTCGTGATCTCAGTCGAGAGGGCGTACCAGGCCTTCACCTCATAACCGGCATCCAGCATCCGTCCATCCCGGCCGAGAAGGGCGGCATCGGGGAATCTCGGGTCCTGTCGAGCCCACTGCCAGTCGTTCGGAGGCTCTGCTGCCTCCAGCGCCGCGACGACTCGCCGTTCGATCAGATTGCTTATGAGAGGCGACAGCTTGGAGATGTTGGCGGCGAGGAACCCTGCGTCGCGGATGTCGACGCTCCCTATCGAGATCGTCTCGAGCGTCGCTCCCACAAGACCGCGGACGACTTGCTCCACCCGCTGGAGCTCTGCCGAGACGCCTGAATGCGGCGGTGCCACCCGCGGGATGCTAACCGTGCACGCCTTGGCGAGGTTGACGGTTCACGAGAAACCCGGGTCTTGTGCGAGAATGGGGCTTGTGCCCGCGACAACACTCGACGAGTCCCGCCGCCGCTTGCGAAGCGCCTGCCCGCCAGGCCTCAAGTTCTACCTGAGGGTTGACTCTTACCCGCGACAACGCGCGTAAGACGATTTTGTCATTTAGATGGAGACCGCCCTCATATTCGCCGGAGGAGACCGCGCAGAGCCGGTCGAGCCGCTCCCCCGAGCCGACATGGTCGTCGCCGCCGACGGCGGGTACGACCATGCGACGGCCCTCGGCTTCCGCGTCGACCTCCTCGTCGGCGACATGGACTCGATCGAGTCCGAGAACCTCCCAGATCACGTCGCCGTGGAGCGGCACCCCGTCGACAAGGACGCTACCGACCTCGAGCTCGCCCTCGAGTCGGTGGCCCGGCATCGCCCGGCCCGCGTCGTTGTGGTCGGCGGCGACGGCGGGCGGCTCGACCATGAGATCGCCGTCGCCGAGACGCTGTGCGCCGCCCGGTGGGCCGAGATCGACAAGATCGACTGGATCACAGGTCGCGGCGCCGCGTTTGTCGCGAGAGGGCGCCGCTCGGTGCGCGGCGGCGCAGGGCGCCTGCTCAGCCTGATCCCCGTCGGCGGGAGCGCCGAGGGCGTCGAGACAAGAGGACTCAAGTGGGAGCTGCGCGGCGAGACCCTCCCCCACGGCGCGACGCGGGGCCTGTCGAACGTGATGCTCGGCCCCACAGCGGACGTCTCGGTCCGATCCGGCTGTCTCCTCGTCGTCGCCCCTCGGGAGTCGGCGGGCGCCTGACGCCGCTCCCTAGGCGCCGAGGCCGGCCGGCACGGCCGGGTCGAGGGCGACATAACCCCTCAGGTAATCCGCCCGCTCCCGCTTCAGCCTCGAGACGACCGCCTCGTACTCCTCCGCCCTGCCCTGCCGCTCATAGAGCCGGCGCGGCTCGAGAAGCTCGGGATCCTCGACGCCGGGCGCTTCCGACGCGGTGTCGTAGCCGAAGTCGGGGTCGGGCCGCCACTCGATCGTGCCCTCGACGATGCCTTTCACGATGGCCGACGAGTCGGCGATGCGGACCTTCTTCGAGTCGTCTCCCTCGCCGCCGATCCTGCCCGTGTTGAGCACAAACGCCTCAAGGTCGGGCGCCGACCGCAGAAGCTCCAAGACACGGTTCCCCTGGAGCGAGTCGTCGTCGAAGAAGAACGGGTTCGTGCCGGGGACCCGCAGGCTCTTGCCCGCCTCGGCCGCCCCGCCCGCCGACGTCCCCTTGGTCTCGCCCAGCATGAAGTAGGCGGGTATCTGCTCCCGCTTGAGGCGCGCCACCGCCGGGATGACATGGTCGGAGCGGTTCAAGATGAGGAGGTACCTCGCCGGGGGCAACCCCCTCGGATCGCGGTGCCTGATGTTGGCCAGCGGGAACGTTGACCTGCCGTTCTCCGTGTGCGAGGCGTCGAAGAAGTCGACCTTCCCGTCGTCGGCGACGCCGACGTTCTCCAACCAGGCGTCGGGCCGGGTGGTCCCCCCGAAGATGGTGGGCTCGTCGTCGGGGTCGAGGCCGAAAGTCTTCGCGAAACACCCCGCCTCGGTGGTCTGGATGCCGCCGTTGGGCATCAGGGCGACGAAATCGTCCTGGACCGGCAGCGACTCGGCCTGCCGGCGGAAGGTGGTCGTCGTCTTGCCCGTGCCGGAGAGGCCGATGATGAGCATCGACTCCTCCGCCGCGCTCCGCGTCGCCGACGCCGGGAAAGTCTTCAGCCCCGCGTGCAGCGCCAACCCGCCCCTGTCGTAGACGAGCCGGTTCCACATCCGAAGACCGCCCATCTTGGACTCCCCGAAGTAGTCGGAGCCGAAGACCCGCGTCACCCAGTTCTCCAAGTCGACGACGATCAGCCGGTCGTCGGACTTCCCCGGGGCCGGGAGCGTCGGGGTGTAGACGACGGTGAGCTCCGGCGCCCAGTCGTCGTCCGCCGGGAAGTAGAGCTGGCTCTGCATCGCCGCGATGTTCGGCTGGACGTTCTCGATGAACAGCCGCGCGCCCGTGCGAAACCCGGGCTCGGGACCGATATAGCCCTCGACGAGGAGCATGTCCTTGTCGGCGATGTGTGCGTCCTGCTTGGCGGCCCACTCATCGGCCTCGGCACGCGAGATCCGGTTTTGATGGATCTCGTCGTCGGCCACGAAGAACGTCGAGTTCTTCAGGCGCGCCGTGATCTCGGCCTCGTAGTTGAGGTTCCCGAACTCGGTCTCCGTCAGCCGCGGCATCTTCTCGACGGCCAACTCCCTCAGCCTGGCGGCGTCGGGGTTCCGTTCGACGGACCTGGCTTTCGGCAGGTTGAACATTCAGCACTCTCCCGGTGTTTCCGTGTTTCGTCCCAGGCTAGCCCGAGTCTCCGGCGTCTCAGCCGCCCGACCGCCGCGGACGTCGCGGTCGCGGCCCCTGTTGTCGCCGCGACCCATGCGCCTACCCGGGTCGCTTCACTACCGCCGCGTTGGCCAGGACGGTCGCGCCCCGCTCGACGGTCTCGACCGCGACCGTCAGCCGGTCGCCTTCGTCCCAGATTCGCGTGACCAGCGTCTCGCCGGGGAACACATGGCCGGTGAACCGCGCCTTGTAGGTGTGGAGCCTCTCGGGGTCCCCGCCCAGCGCGTGGTCGACGACCGCCTTGGCGACGATCCCGTAGGTGCAGAGGCCGTGGAGGATCGGCTTCTCGTAGCCCGCGAACGCAGCGAACCCCGGGTCGGCGTGCAGCGGGTTCCTATCGCCCGAGGCCAACCGGTACAGGAGGGCTTGCTGGGGTAAGGTCGGCGATTCCACGACGTGATCGGCCTCGCGCTCGGGCGGCTCGTTGCCCGCCGGGGGCCCGGAGTCGCCTCCGAAGCCGCCTTCACCCCGGATGAAGATCGACGACCGGTTGGTGAACAACGGCTCGCCGGTCTTCTCCAGGGTCGAGACGGTCTCAATCACGGCCAAGGCCCCCTTGCCTTTGTCGTAGATGTGGGCGACCCTCCCCGTCTGAGCGACCGAGCCCGACGTGGGGATGGGGCCGTGAACGACCAACTCCTGCTCGCCGTGGAGGATCTGCGCCAGGTTGACGTCGAGGCCGTCGACGTCGCCGAAGCCCATCATCACGCCGAACGGCGGGATGGCGCCGTAGGAGGGCACCGCGCGGAGGTCGCCCTCATAGGCGTACCCCAACTCCTGCGGGTCGGTAGGCGGCCGCCCCGCCCCCACAGCGAGGTTGTAGAGGATGATGTCGTCGTCGTCCCAGGAGAAGACATCGCCGGGGATCTCGGCGCCGAGCGCCTTCTCGCAGTCGATGGGCATCAGCCGGCCAACTGCTGAGCGAGGATGGCGATCTCGTCGTTGAGGCTGGACGGCGTGACCGGGGAGGAGATGTCGCGCACCTCGTCCATGTTGTCGGCCAGCTCCTCGACACTGGGGACGGCGCCCTTGCCCGCGAACCAGCCCTCGTTGACGCCGACGAAGACCCGGCCGTAGCGGCCGCCGCCGACCGTGAACACCTCGTGGGTGTGCTCGTTGGCCTCCGAGCACAGGTACACGACCATCGGCGTGACCTGCTCGGGGGCGACCATCTCGACAAACGGCCCCAGGATGTCCTCGGTCATCCGGGTCTTGGCTATCGGGGCGATGGCATTCGACTTGATGTTGTGCTTCATCCCCTCGATGGCCAGCACGTTGGAGAGGCCGACCAGGCCCGCCTTGGCGGCGCCGTAGTTCGCCTGGCCGAAGTTGCCGAAGAGGCCGGCCGCCGACGACGTGAACACGAAGCGCCCGTACTTCTTCTCCCTCATCACCCGGTAGGCGGGCTGGGACACGAAGAAGGCGCCCTTCAGGTGGACGTCAAGCACCGACTCGATCTCTGCGATCTCCATCTTGGAGAACGACCTGTCGCGCAGGATCCCGGCGTTGTTGACCACGATGTCGACCGTGTCGAAGGCGTCAAGCGCCGTCTGGACGACCCCGGCCCCGCCGTCCGGCGTGGACACCGAGTCGTAGTTGGCGACCGCTTCGCCCCCGGCTCCGGTGATCTCGCTCACAACCAGGTCGGCCGCCGAGCTGGACTCGCCGGAGCCGTCCACCGCGCCGCCGAGGTCGTTGACCACGACCCGGGCCCCCCGACGGGCAAGCTCCAGCGCATAGGTGCGGCCGAGCCCCCCGCCGGCCCCGGTGACGACCGCGACGCGGCCGTCGAAAGAGATTTGCTCACTCAACTTGCACATCCTTCTCTGAGGAGCGCGCCGGGCGACGCCGCGCCGCCCGCCTCGGCGGCCGGACATCTCCGCGCGCTGCGTCTTCTTCTCCGCCGCCAGTCACGGCCGGCGGGCGCCCATGATCCCCGCTCGCGCCCCCGGGCGCCAATCGAGGCGCCGGCGTCGCCCCTACAGCCCGAGGGAGCGCCCGATGATCTCCTTCATCACCTCGTTCGTCCCCCCGTAGATGGTCTGCACCCGGGCGTCCCGAAAAGCGCGGGCTATCGGGTACTCCTCCATGTACCCCCACCCGCCGAACATCTGCAGGCACCGGCCGATCACTTTGTTCTCCAGCTCGGTGACCCACCACTTCGCCTTGGCCGCCTCCTCGGCCGTCAACTCCCCGGCGTTGAGGGCCGTCACCCGGCTGTCGACGTAAGTCTGAGCGATGTCAAGCTCGGTTCGCATCTCGGCCATGGCGTGCCTGATCGTCTGGAAACCGCCGATCGGCCTGCCGAAGGCGCTTCGCTCCTTGACGTACTCGAGCGCCCAGTTGAAGGCGGTTTGGGCGTGGGCGATCGATCCCGCCGCCAACGACAGCCGCTCCTGAGGCAGGTTGCCCATGAGGTGAGCGAAACCGCGGCCCTCCTCCCCAAGCAGGTTCTCGGCGGGCACCCGCACATCGTCGAAGAACAGCTCAGCGGTGTCCTGAGCGTGGAGACCGATCTTCTCCAGGTTCCTGCCCCGGGTGAAACCCTCCATGCCCTCCTCGATCACGACGAGGCTCATGCCGGCGTGGCGGGCCGCTGGCTCGGTCTTGACGGCCGTGACGATCAGATCAGAGTTGATCCCGTTGGTGATGAAGGTCTTCGACCCGTTGACGACGTAGGCGCCTCCGTCGCGGATCGCGGAGGCGGCGATGCCGGCGAGGTCGGAGCCTGCGCCGGGCTCGGTCATGGCGATGGCCGACATCAGCTCCCCCGACGCCAGCCCGGGGAGCCAACGGGCTTTCTGCTCGTCTGTGGCCAGCTCCAGGAAGTAGGGCAGGACCACGTCGTTGTGGAGCGTGATGCACACTCCCGAGGCGAAGGCGCCGGCCCGCATCAGCTCCTCGCCGATGACGACGTTGAAGCGGAAGTCGCCGACACCCCCGCCGCCGTGCTCCTCGGGCACGGCCATGCCCAACAACCCGGCCCGGCCCGCCTTGTGGAACATCGCCTTGTCGACGATGCCGTCCGCCTCCCACCTGTCGACGTTGGGGGCCACCTCACGCTCGACGAACTCGCGGACGGCGCCGCGGAACAGCTCATGGTCCGTTTCGAACAGCGTCCGTCTCATCGGCGCGCCCGACGTCAGGCGTCGGCGTACATCGCGTCGATCTCCTCGGCGTACTTGTCGAGGACCACTTGACGCTTCAGCTTGAGCGACGGGGTGATCTCACCGGACTCCGGCGCCCACTCATCGGGGACCACCACCCACTTCTTCACCTGCTCGACCCGGGCCACCTGCCCGTTGGCCTCCCCGATGGCGTCGGCAACCTCCCGTTTCACCTCCGGCAGCTCGGCGAAGCTCGCCAGGTCGGTGTAGGGAAGGCCGCGGGCCTCCGCCCAGCCGGGGGCCTCCTCGGGGTCGAGAGCGACGACCATGGAGATGAAGCTCCTCTGGTCTCCCACCATGCACACCTTGAGGATGAGCGGGTGGTTCCCCAACATCGTCTCCAGCTTCGCCGGCGCGATGTTCTTCCCGGCGGCGGTGATGATGATCTCCTTCTTCCGCCCGACGATCCAGACGAAGCCGTCGTCGTCGATTCGCGCCAAGTCGCCGGTGGCGAGCCACCCCTCGGAGAGGTAAGCCTCCCTGGTCATCTCGTCGAGCTTGTAGTAACCCTGGGTGACCACCCCGCCCCGCATCTGCAGCTCGCCGTCGTCGGCGACCCTGACCTCGACGCCGGGCAAAGGCGGCCCGACCGAGCCGATCTTGTTTCGCCCGGGGACGTTTGTCGTGGCTGGGCCGGTGTTCTCGGACATCCCGTAGAGCTCGACGAGGTTGATCCCGACGGAGTTGAAGAAGGTGATCAGCTCCGGGTGGATGGGGGCGGCGGCCGTGACCGCGATCCCGACCTCGTCCATCCCGAGGCCCTCGCGCACCTTGGAGAGCACGATCTTGTCCAACAACCCCGCCAAGGCCGGGCCTCGCACACCCTCCCGCTCGGCCAGGAAACGCCTCTCGCCCAAGGCGAGCGCCAGCTTGAGCAGGACGCCTTTGACGCCCCCCGTCTCGGCGAACCGCGCGGAGAGCCGGGCATGGAACTTCTCGTAGATCCTAGGGACGCCGAAGAACACGGTCGGCTTGGCGGCCTGGGTGTAGTCGAGGATCGACGTCACGTTGGAGCAGTACCAGACCTGGCCGACGAGGTAGGTGCAGGAGTAGTGCGTGGCCACGCGCTCGGCGATGTGAGCCAAGGGAAGATAGGACACCATCCTCAGCCCGAAGGAGAGGTCGAAGACCCGCCGCAGGGCCTCGAGGGTGTGCACCACGTTGTATTGGCTGATCATCACGCCCTTCGGGGTCCCGGTGGTGCCCGAGGTGTAGATGAGGGTGGCCAGCGAGTCGGGGTTGATGGCCTCCGTCGCCCGAGCGACGGTCTCGGGGTCCTCCTCGAGCCGTTCCGCGCCGCGGGCCGCCAACTCGTCCCAACTCAGCACCCAATCGGCCGTCTCGCCTTCGGATGCGCCGGACATCAGCACCACATAACGGAGGTCGGGAAGCTCGTCGCGAACCTCCTCCCAGCGACTCAGGAAGGTCTCGTCCTCGAGGATCGCAACGGCGGCGGCGCAGTTCTGGGCGATGTACTTGATCTCGTTCGCCTGAAGGGTGGAGTAGACCGTCACCGGGGTGGCTCCCGCGTGCACCGCGCCGAGATCGGCGATGACGTGCTCAGGGCGGTTGCCGGCCATGATGGCGACGAACTCGCCCTCGGCCACCCCCAGCGACTGGAGGCCGGCCGCGACCTTGTGCACCGCGTCGCGGTACTCCGCCCAGGTGAGGCGGCGCCAGTCGCCGTCCCTCCAATGGATTGCCGGTTGATCGCCGAACTCGTCGGCGTTGCGGTTGAAGTAGTCGATGATCGTCTTGCCCTCGACGACGGCGTCGATCTCCGCTCGCTCGGCTTGGGCGGCCTTGTTGCTCACTGCTCCTCCAGAAGTCAGGCGATTGCTCCGGTCTCTCGGAGCATACCGATCTCGTCCGGGCCGTAGCCCAGACGGGCCATGACGGCGTCGGTGTCCCGGCCCGGGCTCACCGGGGCCGTCGGCGCCCGGGGCTCGGTCACCGAGAAACGCGGGGCGGGGGCCGGTTGGGTGACCTCGTCGATGGTCGTGAACACGCACCGCGCCCGGTTGTGCGGGTGGCCCGGCGCCTCTTCCATGGAGAGCACCGGCGCCACACAGGCGTCGCTCCCCTCGAATCTCTCCGCCCACTCGTCCCGCGTGCGGGCCCCGAACCTCGCGGCGAACACCTCCCGCATGTGCGGCCAGCCGGACCGGTCCAACTGCGGGGACAACTCTTCGGGGTCGATCTCCAAGCGCTCAAGCAACACCGCGAAGAACTGCGGCTCCAGCGCGCCGACCGCCATGTGCTCGCCGTCGGCGGTCCGATATGTCGAGTAGAAGGGCGCACCTCCGTCCAACCAGTTCGACTCCCGCTCCTCGCTCGACCACCGCCCCTCCGCCGCCAACCCGTGGTGCTGCGCCGTCAACAACGCCGAGCCGTCGACCATGGCGGCGTCCACCGCCTGCCCGGCGCCCGTCTCCCGAGCGTGCAGCAGGGCCGCCAGCACCCCGACCGCCAAGAGCATCCCTCCCCCGCCGTAATCGCCGACCAGGTTTAGGGGCAGCGCGGGCCGCCCCTTCGGGCCGATCGGGTGGAGGGCGCCGGACAGGGCGATGTAGTCGATGTCGTGGCCCGCCATCGGGGCGAACGGCCCTTCCTGGCCCCAGCCGGTCATCCGCCCGTACACGAGCGAACGGCGCCGGGCGAGGCAGTCGGCCGGTCCTAGGCCCAGGCGCTCCGTCACGCCGGGCCGGAAACCCTCGATCAGGGCGTCGGACCGCTCAACGAGGCGAAGCACCGCTTCGGCGCCGCGTCGATCCTTGAGGTTGACGCCCATCGACAGCTTCCCCCGCCCGAGCACGTCGCTCCTCGCGCTCGACGCGCCTACCTCGATAACCGCGTCGGCGCGGTCGACCCGCACCACCTCGGCCCCCAGGTCGGCCAGGACCATCCCGCAGAACGGGGCGGCGCCGAGCCCGGCGAGCTCGACGACCCCCACGCCGGCCAACGGCCCCGCCATCACCGGTCGCCCGAGAGGATCTCGACGCCGTCCACGAGGACAGGCACAGGCGCCAGCTCCGGGGTCGCGCCGAACGCCCCGTGAAGCAGCGGGGCCAACACACGCGCCAGGCCCGGCTCAGGGGCGGCGAGCGGGCTCGACAGCTCCGGCTCGGACTCGAGGGCGATCACAACCGTCTCCTTCCCTGCCCACGCCGCAGTGTTCCACAACTCGGTCGAGCGGGAGGAGTTGGGCCGGGGCCCCCGCAAGGAGCTGTCCCAGGCCATGAGAACGGGTTTGCGGTAGAGGGGGATGATCGCCAGATCGCCCAGATAGGCCTCATCCGCCGCGTTGTACGCGGCGGCGCGCTCGTCGGGATCGATGATGGAGCCGGCGCCCCGGATCAGCGAGTCGACTGTCTCGTCGCAGTAACGATTGAGGTTCAGGGCGCCGAACCCGCTGGGGGCGTCGCCGGAGCAGAGGTAGGCGCTGCTGGAGAGATGGGGGTCGGCTGCCCCCTTCCAGGCGAAGCTCACGATCTGCCAAACCTCCGGCCCGGCGAAGCCCACCTCCGAGCTGAAGAGATCGGATGGCGCCACGACGCGGGGGACCAGCTCAACGCCTATCGACTCGAGGGACTCCGAGACGATGTCGAACACCGTCTCCCGATCCTCATCACCGGCCGTGACAGCCCAAGTGAACGACATCCGCCTGCCTTGGCACAAGTAGACCCCGTCTTGGCCTCTCGCGCAGAGCCGGTCGGCGAGGATCTTCTCGGCGGCTTCAAGGTCGAAGCGGTCCTCGAAGTGGTCCTCGTATCGGGCGGCGCCCTCCGGCCAGAACGTGTTGCCCAACGCTGTGGCGCCGGCGTGTGCTCGCCTCACCGTCTGATCGAGTATCGCCTCGCGGTCGATGGCCAGGTTGACGACCTCCCGCACCCACAACTGGGACAACAGCGGGTCGTCGTGATTGAAGTCGATGTGCTCCCAGAACGGCCCGGGCGCCAACTCGTGGGAGACTCCCTCCATCTCCTCGATCTCGGCGACATGGGAGGCGAGGGGTCTCGGGATCACGACGTCGATCTCGCCCGCCTCCAAACCCCGAAGCGCCTCCTCGACGCTCGCCGGGAAGATAAAGCGGATCTCCTGGACATCCCCGAGCGGCTCGCCGGAGAGGCGATCGGCCTCCGCCCAGAACCTCCGGTTGCGGCGGAGCGTGATCTGGTCGCCCTCATCCCAAGAGTCGAGGACAAAAGGCCCGGCCGTCGTCCGCAACGCCTTCGCCGGGTCGTCGGAGAGGGAGGTCCCCTCCAAGACGTGTCGAGGCAAGACCGTTGGGAGCATCGTCCGCCACGCCCCGTACGGCTCGCTGAACGAGAAGAGGGCCGTCTTGGGGCCCATCCGCTCGGCGCCGGTCATCAGCTCGTGCCCTGCGCTCTCGGCTGCCAGCTCCGACGTGAAGATGAAGTCGTCGGCGACGACGGGGGCGCCGTCCGACCAGACGGCGTCGGCATGTATGTGATACACGACGCAGAACGCGTCGGGACAGGCGGGCGCCGAAGTCGGCACGGCCGTCGTCGTCGCAGTCGGGGGCGTCGCGGCCGCGATCGTCGCGGTAGCCGTCGTCGGCGCGGCCGTCGGCGGAGGCTCGGCGGGCGCCGTCGTCGGCTCGGCGCCGCCGCCCGCGCACGCCGAGGCCAACAACACCGCCGCTATCAGAGGCAGACCGCCTCCGGCGCCGGCCCCCGTCGATCGAGCGCCGGAAGACACCGATCTACGAGCGGAGGTCGAGGGCGACCCGCTCCGCCCCGGCCCATGAGCCGTCGGGCCCCACCAGATGGCAGGCCGTCAGGTGATCGTCGCCGCGGTCGTAGAGGTCGGGATGGGGCTCGACCTCACACCGCTCCACCGCGAACGGGCACCGATGGAGGAACCGGCACTCCCCCGACGGGTTGACGGCCCTGGACACACCGCCTTCGATCTCGACCTTGGGGCGCTTGTAGGTCGGATCGGGGACCGGCACCGCGGAGAGCAGGGCCCTCGTGTACGGGTGCATCGGCGCCTCCAGGAGCCGCTCGACGGGCGCCATCTCGACGATCTTGCCGAGGTACATCACCGCGATCCTGTCGCACATGTAACGAGCGACGGCGAGGTCGTGTGTGATGTAGAGGTAAGTGACGCCCATCTCCTCGGCCAGCTCGAGCATGAGCCTCATGATCGAGATGCGGATCGAGACGTCGAGCATCGACGTCGGCTCATCGGCGACGACGAAAGCGGGCGCCGTGACCAGGGCGCGGGCGATGGCGACGCGTTGGCGCTGGCCGCCGGACAACTCGTGGGGGTAGCGGAAGAGGAACGGCCCCGGCGGCGTGAGGCCCACCAAGCGGAGGAGGTCTGTCACGCGCCGCTCGCGCTCGGGGGCGTCGCCGACACGCTGCACCACAAGCGGCTCGGCCACGATGTCGAAGATGGTGCGCCTCGGGTTCATCGACTCGTAGGGGTCCTGGAAAATCATCTGGACGTTCTTGCGGAAACCCTTCTCCTCCTCCTTCGAGCTCACCGCGGCGACATCGATCATCGCCCCGGTCTCGGCGTCGCGAATGAGGACCTCGCCGCCCGTGGCGTCGTCCAGCTTCACCAGGATCCTGCCCGCTGTCGTCTTCCCACACCCGGACTCGCCGACCAAGCCGAGGCTCTCCCCCGCCTTGATCTCGAAACTGACGTCGTCGATCGCATGGATGAAGTCGACGCTCTTGCGGAAGACCCCTCTGGACATGGGGAAGAGCTTGCGAAGGCCCGAGACCTTCACCCTCACCTGCCCGCCCTGATCGCTCATGACGGCGCCGCGCCGCTCAAGCCGACCGGCGTCATCTCGTGGCGCCAGCAGGCGATGGAGTGGCCGGGCTCCGCCTCCGAGAGCGGAGGCGCCTCGGCGACGCACTGGTCGGAGACGAAGGGGCAGCGGGGGTGGAAGCGGCACCCTGTCGGCGGGTCGATCAGGTCGGGCGGCTCGCCCTCCAACGGCGCCAGGACCCGACGCGGGCCGGTGACCGACGGCGTCGACGACAGCAACAGCCACGCGTAGGGGTGCCGCGGCCTGGCGAAGATGTCGCCTGTGGTCCCCAGCTCCACCAGCTTCCCCGCGTACATGACGCCCAAGAGGTCTGTGATCTCGGCGATCACCGCGATGTCGTGGGAGATGTAGATGATGCTCATCCCCAAGTCGTGCTGTATCCGCCGAAGCTCCTCCAGGATCTGCTCCTGCACGATGACGTCGAGAGCGGTGGTCGGCTCGTCGGCGATGATCAGCTTCGGGTCGCAGGAGAGGGCCATGGCGATGACGGCCCGTTGCTTCATCCCGCCCGACAGCTCGTGCGGGTATCGGTCGATCATGTCGGGGTTGACCCCGACGAGGTTGAACAGATCCTCGATCCTCCGCCGCGCCTCCTTGGCCTTGGGCTTGGGGCGCCGGTGGAGGTCCATGGCCTCCCGGATCTGCTCGCCGACGGTGTAGACGGGGTTCCAAGAGTTCATCGCGCCCTGAAAGACCATCGAGACGTCGTTCCAGCGACGGAGACGCATCTCCTCGTCGCTCAGCCTGAGGAGGTTCTCGCCCTCCAAGAGGACCTCGCCGCCCAAGACCCGGGCGTTGCCGGCGGCCAAGCCGATGAGGGTCAGGGCGACGGACGTCTTGCCGCAGCCGGACTCGCCCACAAGGCCGAGAGAGCGGCCTTTGGGGAGGCTGAAGGTGACGTCGTCCACAGCGGAGACCATCTCACCCCCCTTCAACTCGTAGCTCATCGCGAGGTTCCTCACCTCCAAGGCGGTCGGCTCAAGCTCTGCGCTCTCGGCGCCGGCGTCGGTAGCTCGCTGGTCGGTCATCGCGCCCTCAACCTCGGGTTGACCACTTCGTCCATCGCACGCCCGACGAAGAAGAAACCTGCGGCGAGAAGCGTCACGGCGAGGCCGGCCGGGATCAGGATCCACCAGAACTCAAGGCCCGTCCGCAGGAACCCCTCGGTCTGGGCGGTGTAGAGCATCAGGCCCCAACTCATGTCGACGTTGATGAGGCCGAAGAACGACAAGATCGCCTCCAACGAGATGGCCTCGGTGACCGTGAACATCATGTAGAGGAAGCTGAGGGGCAACACGTTGGGGATGATGTGCTTGAAGATGAGATGGGTCTGCGACCCGCCCGACACCCGGGCCGCGTCGATGAAGGGTTTCACCTTGATCGACAAGGCTTGGGACTTGAGCACGATGGCCGTGCCGCCGAAGCCGGACAATATCCCGATCATCAAGCCCAGCAACGGCAACGTCACCGTGAACATGCCCGACAAGACGATCAGGATCGGGATCAGCGGCAACAGCAGCACCAGGTCGGCCAGCCGCATCAGGGTGTTGTCCAGCCAGCCGCCGTAGAACGCGGCTATCGACCCGACGACCGTGGCCACGCAGACGGTCACGACTGCAGCGATGATGCCGAGCAGGAAGGCGGCGCGAGTGCTGAAGGCGAGTTGAGCGGCGATGTCGCGGCCCAGCGGGTCGGTCCCCAGCCAGTGCGACGAGCTGGGCGGCGCCGGCTTCTGGGGGACCTCGCACACATCCCCGGGGATTGAGCCGAAGCACCAGAGTTGCGCCGTCATGGCGTCCATCTGCGTGCCCGCATCAACCACCTCCGCCTCGGAGGCGACCACCTCGTACTCTTTCATCTCGGCGTCGAAGCCGATGATCGGATCGTATACGATCCTGTCCCGCCAAGGCCCGAAGGTCGTCATCAACGGGTACCCCAGCGCCATGACGACAAAGACGGCGATGAGAGCCAACCCGAGGATCCCGATCTTGTTCTCCACGAAGAGCTTGCCGTTCTTCTTGAGCGCGGCCCACGCCAGGGCGAGGCGGACTCTCCACAAGGCGTGGGGCCGCGCCTCGCCGTCGGCGGAGGCTTCGGCGGCGTTCTTCTCTGTGACCGACATGGCTTCCTAGGCGTCGCTCCTGATCCTGATTCGGGGGTCGAGCACGGCGTAGAGAAGATCCACGCCGAGGTGGGCGATGAGAGCCAGGATCCCCGTGAAGGCGAGCGCGCCCGTCGCCACCGGGATGTCCTCCACGACGGTGGCGTCGAGCAGGAGCTGTCCCATCCCCGGCCAGCCGAACACGGTCTCGGTGATGATCCCTCCGCCGATGATGAAGGCCAGGCCCAACACGAAGGAGGTCACCACCGGCAACAGGGCGTTGCGTGCGGCGTGTTTGTCCCTGATGTCCTTCTCCGGCACGCCCTTGGCCCGAGCGGTGAGAATGTAGTCCTCCTTGAGCGTCTCCAACATCGACCCTCGCGTGAGCAACATGACCCCGGCGAAGGCGACAAGGGCGAGCGTGACGATCGGGAGGACGGCGTGGTGGGCGATGTCCCAGGCATAGGGCGCCATCTCGTCTCTCACCCACCAGAAGACGGCAATAGACGCGAGAGCCGCCATGTAGCCGCCTCGGCGGATCAGCTTCGCGGCCCCCCGCTCCGCCTGTCTCTTGGCGAGGATTGCCGCGCAGGCGGCGATGGCGGCGGCCAACCCGAGGGAGAGGAGGAGCTGGGCGAAGACCTGGTTGCCGGTGAAGGGAGAGCTGCGGAACAGCTCGGGGTCGAGGAAACCGTTGATGGGGAACCACCCGAGCCTCGAGGCGAAGAGGACGATCATCATGACCGCGAACCAGGGATAGAACACCGTGTAGAGAAGGACGCCGGAGATGGTCACCCCGTACTCGGAGAGGCCGCCCCGGCGCCAGGCGAGGCGCTTGCCCAGCTTGAAGCCCATGAAGTAGGAGAGGAGAGTCGCCAGGGTGAACAGGAACAGGGTGCGGGGGATCCGCTCCGCGATGAGGTCCATCACCGGCCGAGGGTACTGCGAGAAGCTGACCCCGAGGTTGCCGCGGAAGAAGTTGGTGATGTAGTTCCACCACTGGTTGACCGGGCTGCCGTCCAGCCCGAGCCGCGCCGCGATCTGCTCACGAACCTCGGCCGGGATGTCGGGTTGGATGAACTGGCCCGTGATGTCGCCGGGTTGAGCCAAAAGCAGGAAGAAGACGACCGTCAGGAAGATGAAGAACAGGAAGGCCATCTGGATGAGGCGACGGCCGATGAACCTCAGCAAAGCGTCACTCCCGGGAACCTCCAGCTTGTTGGGCGGGCGCTCGGGCCGGAGGTTAGCCCGACCGGGCGGGCGGCGCCGGAGCGGGGGTTGCGCCGGCCCATGCCGCGGAAACGAGGGGGAGGGTCGGGACCCTCCCCCTCAGTCTCGGTGAGCGAGCTACTCGCTCGTGAGCTGCACGGCGCTCGGCCAAGCGTCGGGTTGGCTGTTGTGCCCGCCCATGATGACATCAACCGGGAACCGGACCTTCTTCCGGAACGCCTCGATGATCGGCGTGCGGAACAGCACCACATAGGGAGCGTCTTCCGCGATCATCGCCTCCATCTTCTTGATGGACTCGCCGGCGCACGCCGTCTCCTTGCAGGCGCGGAACGTCACCAGCTCGTCCTCGAACTCCGGGCTGTTGTAGCCCGGGGTGTTGGAGCCGCCTGTCGTCGCATCGCTCTCAGCCGCGAAGAACTGGGTCATGCTCACCGGCAGCGACGGGTCGCCCCCTCCCCACCCTAGCATGTACATGTCCCAATCGGCCTCCTTGTCCTGGAACACGGCGGCGACGATGGCGTTGAAGTCGGTCGAGTCGGTCTTGACCGGGATGCCGAGATCGCTCATCCACTGCTCGATCCAGATGGCGAACGTGGCGCGGAACGGGTCGTAACCGGGCCCGGGCGCAAGCAGCTCGAGCTGCTGGACCTTCTCGCCGTTGGGCATCGTCAGCCCGGCGCCGGCGGTTGTGACGGGATCGCGGTGCTCCGGGTCGATCACCGGCTCGCTCTCCCAGGTGTAGCCGGCGTCCTTGAGGATCTTGACGGCCTCAACGAAACGGTCGCCCTCGGACATGGGCTCGCCGTCCTTCCACCCGTAACGGACGGTGTCGGGGTTGTAGAAGTCCAGCAAAGCCGGGTTGATGATCGTGTACCCGGGGATGACCCCGCCGGCGAGCACGGTCTCGGCCACCAGCTCCTTGTTGACGACGGTCGAGACGGCCTGTCGGAAGGCCAGGTCGGACATCGGGGCGCGGCGCATGTTGAACGCCATGTACCGGAAACCGTCCGACTCGTTGACCGAGAAGTCGAGGTCGGGGTTGGCCGACAGCTCGTTGCGCAAGCCGGTGGTGAGGCCGGTGGGATCCCACACATAGTCGATCTCGCCCGCGCCGAGTTTCTCGTAGGCGGCGTCCTTGGTGGAGTGCTCGACCCACAAGATGTCGGAGACGAACGGGCCCTCGGCGTATTGAGCGACGTTCTCGCCCCCGCCCGGCGCGAGGCCGTAGATCTTCTCGTCGCCGTCCTCGCCGGCGACGCCGAAGGCGCCGTCCGCGTAGAACGTGTTGGTGTTGCCGCGGTCCCGATGGCCTGGGTTCGCGAGCGTCGAAGCGAAGGCTCCGTTCTCCCACTTGTCGAAGAGCATCGGGCCGACCGAAGGCTCCTTGGCGCCCTTCACGTCGTACAGGACCTTGAGTCCCTCGTCGGCGCCGGTCGACGCGATGTGATCGTCGATCATCTCCACGGTCACGTTCTCGGCGGTGAGGTCGTTCTCGGGGTCCTCGTCCTCGATGGAGGCGTCGACAAGCGCCTTGGTCGCGTCTTCGGCGGTGATCCCGGACGTGGCGGCCTCGACGGCGGCCTTCGCCTCATCGACGTACGGCGCCCAGAAGTGGCTCGGCACGAAAACGGCATAGCACGCGCCGTGGTTCCACAGGGAGAGGCCCGGGTCGGTGTTGAACTCGACTCGCACCGTGAAGTCGTCGGGCGCCGAGACGTCGGCGACGTTTTCCGGGAACACCAGGGCGTGACCGGTCTGCAAGTTGAACTCCCGTACCGTGTCGAAGTAGAACACATAGTCGTTGGCGGTGAGCTGCACGCCGTCCGACCAGTACAGGTCGTCCCTGATCGGCTGCTCGACGACCCAGACGTCGCCTTCCTTGACGGACTTGACCGGGGTGTCGGTCGCGGCCGCATCCGGGATGAGCACGAACCCGGGGAGGGAGATCTTGAAGAGCTGGGCCTTGCCGCTGTCCAAGTACTGGTTGTAGCTCGAGTTCTCGGTGTCCTGAGCCGCCCACCAGTTGTCGGTGCTGATGTTCTCGATGAACCCGACGTTGAAGGTCTCGCCTCCGACCGCTGGGGCCTCGTCGCCGTCGCCCTCCTCGTCGTCGTCGCCGTCGCCGCCGACCGTGGTCGTGGTCGCGGCGCCGTCTTCGTCGCCCGCAACCGTGGTGTCGGCCGTCTCGCTCGCGCACGCCGCGACCGCCAAGGCGAGAACGGCGAGGATCGCGAGCAACCTGAAGGGTCTTGCTCTGTTCACTGGTTTCCTCCGAGTTAGGGGGTGTCCCCCCTGTCGGGGGACCTGGGGCCATGCTAGACGAGAGACGCGCCGCCCCGCACCAACACCACCCCCCAATCGGTTTCCTAATGCTCTGGATTCGATATACCGTAGTTTGTGCATTGAGAATCGCCTGGCCGGGCGCGGTGCCGCGCCGGCCCGGTTCGCCGGCTTGGCGACGGCCCGTCGGACGGGCGCCTCAACTCTCCGGGCCCGCCGCCCGAGCGGCCTCATCGTCCCCGGCCTCATCGTCCCCGGCCTCGCGGTCGACGACCTTGTGCCGCCCGCCCGCCTCGGCGATGATCGCCTGGATGATGCCAGCCACAGGAAGGGCCAGCACCACGCCGATCCCCCCCATCAGGTTGGCGCCGATGAGGATGGCCGCGACGGAGACAGCCGGGTGGATCTCCATCGCCCTCCTGGTGATCCGGGGCGAGAAGACGTAGTTCTCAACCTGCTGGTAGGCGGTGAAGAAGACGATCACCCATGCCATCGTGGACAACCCCCGCGACGACAACGCCACGATGGCGGGGAGGACGGCCGCGAGGTAGGCGCCGACCACCGGGATGAACTGGCTGAGCACGCCTATCCAGATCCCGAGCGACAGGGCGAAAGGCATGCCGAGGATCGCCAAGAAGGTCGTCGAGATGACGGCGCTGACGAAGGCCAGGACCAGCCGCGAGTAGATGTACCCGCCCATCTTCTCTACGGCCAGGTCCCAGATGTGCAAGGCCCGGCGCTGCCGGTCTTCGGGCATCCATTGAAGGACGGTGCGCTGGAGTTTCGGCAACTCGGCGAGCATGTAGAAGGTGAACAGGGCGACGGTGGTGATGAGAATCAGGAAGCCGGCGACGCCGGCGGTCAGGCCGATGACGCCGCCGACCAGGATCCCGCCGACCTTCTGAACGCCTCCGGCGATGTCGCCGCCGATGTCGTCGATGCCCAACTCGGAGAGGCTGATCTCAAACGTCTTGTCGACCCAGGCGAGGGCGTCGTCGACCCAAAGGGGGATCAGCTCGACCATCTGGTTGACCTGCTGCACGAAGAGCGGCGCTAGGGCCCCCAGGAAACCAAGCGACAGCGCCAACACCGCGAGGAACACCGCTCCCGCGGCGGCGCCGCGGCGCCAGCCGCGCTTCACCAGGAAGTGAACCGGGGGCTCCAAAGCCACGGCGGCGAACACCGCCACGAAGACCATGAAGAGGACGCCGCTCAGCCGGAAGGCGAGCCAGACGACGGCGGCGAGACCCGTCAGCGCGACGGCGCCCTGGAGCACCTTGCGCTGGAACCTGAGACGCTCCAAGCGCTCTTGATCGGAGGCCATGCGCGGGAGAGTACGAGAACCGGAGGCGCTGAGCGCGGATCTCCGATTACCCTCCGGCCGCCATGAGCGATTACGACGTCGTATGGCGGATGGATGCCTCAGAGGCCGCCAAGACCAACACGGCTCGGTTCATGCGGCGCCACGGCTTCGGGACCTACGGCGAGCTGGCGGAACGCTCGACGACCGACCCCGAGTGGTTCTGGCGGGAGGTGACCGACTTCCTCGACCTGCGTTTCAACCCGCCCTACACCGTGGTCCGAGACACCTCCCGCGGCCATCCCTGGGCGACGTGGTTCGTCGACGGCGGCTTCAACCTCTCCGAGGCGTGTGTCGACCGATGGGCGGCCGACAGCCCCGACCGGGCCGCCGTCCGCTCCCTCAAGGAGAGCGGCGAGGCACGCGAGCTGACCTACGCCGAGCTGCTCGACCGGGTGGGCCGGGTCGCCGGCGCCCTGCGGCGTCTGGGCGTGGGGCGGGGCGACGCCGTGGCCCTCTACTTGCCGATGTCGGAGGAGGCCGTGGTCGCGCTGCTGGCGACGGCGCGGCTGAGGGCGATCGTCGTGCCGATCTTCTCCGGCTTCGGGGCGGAAGCCGCCGCCGAGCGTTTGGCGGACCCCAAGCCGCGGGTCCTCATCTGCGCCAACGGGTACCGCCGCCGCGGGAAGACGATCGAGATGAAGAAGACCGTCGACCGCGCTCTCGACATCGCCGGGGGGGTCCCCAATGTCTTGGTGGTGGACTACGCCGCCGCGGGCTTCACGCCGATGACCGAGGGCCGGGACGTCTGGTGGCACGAGACCGTTCCGGCCTCCGACCCGGTCGGGGCGCCGTGCACACGGGCCGAGGACCCGGTCCTTGTCGCCTTCACCTCCGGGACGACCGGCCGTCCCAAGGGCGCCGTGCACGTTCAAGGCGGGTTCACCGTCAAAGTCGCCCAGGAGGGGGCGTTCCAGCTCGACATCCGCCGGGAGGACACCTTGATGTGGGCCTCGGACATGGGCTGGATCATGGGGCCGTGGACGGTCGTGGCCGGCCTCGCCAACGGCGCGACGATCGCCGTCTTCGACGGGGTCCCCGACTACCCCGGCCCCGACCGGATCTGGGAGGCGGTGGAGAAGCTGGGCGTGACGCTGTTCGGCCTGTCGCCCGCTCTTGTCCGCTCCCTGCAACCCCATGGCGCCGGCCAGGCCCGCAAACACGACCTCTCCCGCGTCCGCGCCTTCGCGTCGACCGGCGAGCCGTGGAACCCGGGGCCGTGGTGGTGGTTGTTCCGCGATGTGGGCGAAGGGCGCATCCCGATCTTGAACCTCTCGGGCGGGACCGAGATAGGGGCCTGCATCCTCTCGGCCAACCTGCTGCAGGGGATCAAGCCGACCTCCGTGGGCGGGCCCTCGCTCGGAGTCGACGCGGATGTCTACAGCGAGGCGGGCGAGCCGCTCCGCGGGGAGGTGGGCGAGTTGGTCATGCGCGGCTCTTGGCCAGGGATGACCCGGGGCTTCTGGGGCGAGCCCGAGCGGTACATCAACACTTACTGGTCGCGGTTCGCAGGGGCCTGGGTGCACGGGGACTGGGCATCGATCGACGAGGACGGCTTCTGGTATCTCCTCGGACGGTCGGACGACACGCTGAACGTCGCCTCGAAGCGGGTGGGGCCGACTGAGATCGAGTCCGCGGCGATGTCGCTCGATGAGGTCGTCATGGCCGCGGCTGTCGGGGTCCCCGACGAGGTCAAAGGGGAGGCCATCGCCCTGTTCTTGGTGGCGACGGCAGATGCGGCGCCCGGCGACGATCTGTCGGCCGTCGTGGTCGCCGCGATCGACGAGAGCATGGGCGCTGCTTTCCGCCCGAAGGCGATTCAGTGGGTGGCCGACCTCCCCAGAACCCGCTCGCAGAAGATCATCAGGCGGCTGGTCAAGTCGGTCGCTCTCGGCGAGGCGCCAGGCGACCTGTCCGGCTTGGAGAACCCGGAGAGCCTGGCGACGATCCACCCCCTTCGGCAAACCTCGCGGTCCTAATGCTGTGGATTCGCCAATACCGTAGTTTGTGCATTGGGAATCCGGGTGGGTTCGCATGCAGAGCGGATCTACCCTGCAGCCCGTGAACTCGACCGCCACCGCGATCTGGGCGCACTCGGAAGCGGCGCTGATTGGCGCCGGCCCCGCCCTGCGCATTGACCCGGGAACCGGCCCGGGACGGTATCGGCGAGCGCTGCAAGCCCTCCGCGACAGCGGCAGGGGCCTCGCCTTCGCCTCCTTCACATTCGACGCGAGCGAGCCCGGCTCGGTGGTTGAGATCCCCGAGGCCGTTGAGACAAGCGGCGACGACCCGGCGGCCTTCGAGCGAACATGGTCGGGGCGGGTCGTCTCCGACGGCGAGGCGATCTGGAGGCGGGGGATGTCCCGAGCGCTGAAGGCGATCGGCTCGGCCTTGGTGGAGAAGGTTGTGCTGAGCCGTCAGGTCGAGCTCGCCCTCGACTCGCCCGTGGCGATGAGGGCCCTGGTGAACGGTCTTCGGGCGAGCGAGCCGGGCTCGCACACTTTTCACGTCGCCGGGCTGGTGGGCGCCAGCCCCGAGCTGCTCGTGTCGCTTCGCCAAGGGCGGGTGAGGTCCGTGGCTCTGGCCGGGACCGCCGCCGAGCCCGATCAACTGGACACCGACAAGATGGTCCGGGAGCACGGGTTGACCCGAGCCTCGGTGAAGGATGGGATCACCCCCCACGTCACCTCCCTTGAGATTCACGAGCGAACAGTCAAGCGGTTCGGCCAAATCCGCCACCTCGCGACCCAATTCGACGGGCAAGCCTCCCCCGGGGCCCGCGTCCTCGACCTGGTGGCGTCGCTGCACCCGACCGCCGCGGTGGCGGGGGCGCCCACGGACGCAGCGATGAAGATCATCGACGCTGTCGAGCCGAAGACGAGGGGCCGCTACGCAGGACCGGTCGGCTGGTTCGACGCCTCCGGCGACGGCGAGTTCGCCATCGCCCTCAGGTGCGGCCTACTGGAGGGGCTGCGCGTCACCCTCTACGCCGGAGGCGGGATCGTCGAGGGCTCCGTCGTCGACGCCGAACTCGGTGAGACGGAGCTGAAGCTCCAGCCGATGTTGCGCGCCCTGGGCGCTCGTTGAGCCCCCGGCGCGGTCAGGCCCGATTTCTCAATGCACTAGCTGCGGTATTGGCGAATCCAGAGCATTAGGAAACCGATAGGGCGCGGAGGGCGGCGGCGTCGAGGGAACGTCTCGCTTCGATGTCCCTCCCCCGGTCCACCGCGACCCTGAGCAGGTGGGCGCCCCCCCGTCCCAGCCGCAGGCTCGCCTCCGCCGCCAGCTCGTCGGGGTCGCCCACGTCGGCGCGCTCGACGCCGTGGAAGTCGGCGAGGCGGGCCAGGTCGCGCCCGTGGGGGGCGAAGAAGAGCCGCTCATAAGAAGGCGCCAGCCTCGCCTGCGGCAGCGAGTCGAATAGCCCGCCGCCGCCGTTATCCAAGACGACCATCACCAGATCTCTCTTCGCGTCGGTCAGGAAGCCGTTGGAGTCGTGCAGCAACGACAGGTCGCCGGACAGCGCCGCCGTCGCCTCCCCGGGCGCGGCGGCCCCGAGGGCCGTCGAGACGAACCCGTCGATGCCCGACGCGCCCCGATTGGCGATCACCCGCCCGGGCCGACGGAGGTGGGCGTCCACCTCGCGGATGGGGAGAGACGATGCCGCCACCAGCCGATCCCAGCTCACCATGTTCAGGGCGCGCACGGCGCCCGCGCCGGTCCAGTGCCGGGCGCCGGCCACAGCCGTCTCGACCGCATCGCCCACCGCCGCGTCCGCCGCGCGCCACAAGGCGCCCCACTCCTCGGACGGCGAGCCGTCAACCGAGGCCAGCACATGTGCCGGATCGCCGTCAACAACCGCCGTGGCGTTCCGGCCCGGGTCGAGGCGGCGCCCCCAACGGTCGATGCTGACCCTGTGCTCCGCCGCGGCGAATAGGCCCTGGAGCCGCGGACTCGGGCCGATGGCGCCCACCGCCGCCACCGCCTCGGGACGGAGACGCTCGGGGACCCCCCCGGCGAGGATGTGGTGGTAGGCGCGTATCACATCTCCCCCGCGCATCTCGGACTGCGCTGTCGCCAACACGGGCCAGCCCAACAGGCGAGCCTGCGCCGTCAGACGCTCCCGGTCGTAGTCGCCTTCCCCTGCGATCACCAGGCCTCGGGACGCTGACAGGGCATCAACCGCCCCCTCGGGCGGCTCGGCGATCACATCTGTCGTCCACCGGGCGCCGGCGGCTCGCCCGTCGGTGCCGTGCTCATACGGTGGGGAGACAGCGCGGCCGTCGTCCGGCGCCGGGACGGTGGGCTCGCGGAATGCGATGTTCAGTTGGACGGGCCCCGGCCTGCCCCCGGCGCCCAGGGCCGCCGACACCGCCTGCGAAGCCGCCCGCCGCCACTCGTCGTTCAAGGAGACCCCGACCTCGGGGGCCGCGATGTCGGCGAAGAAGCGGACGCTGCCCCCGTACAGATCCACTTGGTCGATTGTCTGGTTGGCTCCCACACCGCGAAGCTCGGCGGGCCGGTCGGCCGTTAGCGCCACAAGGGGCGTGAGCGACATGTCGGCTTCGACGACAGCCGGGTGGTAGTTCGCCGCCGCGGTCCCCGACGTGCAAATCGCCGCCGCCGGGCGACCGTGCGCCTTCGCCCTGCCCAGGGCGTGGAAACCCCCGGACCGCTCGTCCAACGCCACGACGGTCTCGATGCCGGGGTGCTCATCGGCGGCCAACGTCAAGGCTGTGGACCGGGAGCCCGGCGAGATCACCGCGAGGCCGACTCCCCCGCGGGCCAGCTCGTCGATGATCGCCCGCGCCATCGCCGTGCTCGGGTTCGGCTGTGTCACGTCAGCAGCCTGAGAGCGGCGTGGAACCTCCGCATCAGCTCATCGCAGCGCGCATCGCTCGGTCTCCACCTCTCCAGAAGGTCGGCGCTCGGCGCCGGGCGCCGCACGTCAATGAGACCCCGGCGGGCGACAAGGGGGTCGAACGTCACGTCCCCGCCCAAGAGGGAGACGGTCCCCAACCCGCAGGCGTGAGGAAGATCCTCAAGCAGCGAAGCCGCCAGCAGGCCGCCGTACAAGCCCACCGACGTCTCCAGCGCGGACGAGACGACAACGGGGAGACCGCACCGAGCCGCCAATTCCAGGACCGGCGCCACGCCGCCCATGGGCTGCACCTTGAGGACCAAGAGGTCGGCCGCCTCTCTCTCAACGACCTCCATCGGGTCCTCCGCCAGCCTGACCGACTCATCAGCGGCGACTTTGACCGCGACGCGCCTCCTCAGCTCGGCCATGTCCTCGACGGCCGACACGGGCTGCTCGACGTACTCCAAACCCACCCCGGCCAAGGCCTCGAGACGGCGGCAAGCCGTGTCCAAGTCCCACGCTCCGTTCACATCGACCCGGATATTCGCCTCGGGCCCGAGCGCGTCGCGGACGGCCCGCACCCGCGCCAGATCGTCGAGGGCCGAGTCGCCCGGCTCGCCGACCTTCACCTTGGCCGTTGTCGCTCCCGAGCCCGCCGCCAGGGCCGCCGCCGCGTCGGGGGCGACCGCGGGGACGGTGACGTTGACCGGGATGGTTCGGCGCCCCGGCTCGGGAAGGTCCCCCGCGGCCGACTCCAGCGCGGCTTCGAGCCATCGGGCGGCGACCTCCGGCGGGTACTCGGGGAACGGCGAGAACTCGCCCCATCCCCGCGGCCCCCGGATCAGGATGGCCTCCCGATGGTCGATGCGGCGGAAGCGCCGCCGCATGGGGATGCGCACCGGACAGAGCTCAAGCGAGCCCGGCTCGACGGTCATCCCGACTGCACCTCCCGGATGTGCTCGATGAGGCGTTCCACCTGACGCTCCTCCAACACCTGCTCGAACGAGGGCATGGAGCCCTTGCCGTTGACGACGGCGAACTCGGTGTAGGAGTCGGGTTGGCTCGCGGACACCGAGCCCGGACCCAACGACTGGCCGAGAGGCGACCCCTCGAGGCCCTCCCCGTGACAGTTGGCGCACAGCTTCCGGTAGATCTCCTCCCCGGTGTCGTCGCTCGCGGGTATGCTCACGGAGCATGCCGCCGGAGCGACGGCAAGCAGGAGGGCGGCGACCAAGCGAGCCATCGGGTTTGTCGGACCAGCCGCCGCCGGCTCAACCGGGCCCGAGCCGGTCGACCACGTCTTTGACCAACTGGGACCGGTCTTTCGCGACCACCAACACGGCGTCGGCTGTCTCCACCACCACCACGTCCGCCAACCCAGCGACCGCCACCCGCCGCGAGGTGGACTTGACGTAGGACCCGGTCACATCCACTAGCGTCACGTCGCCGTCGACGGCGTTCCCCGACTCGTCCGCGTCGGACACCGACCAGAGCGCCTCGTACGAGCCCACGTCGTCCCAACCCACCTTGATCGGGATCACAACCGCCTTTTCGGTCTTCTCCATGACGGCGTGATCGAACGAGATCTTCTCCGCCGCCGCGAACTCGGGCCCGAGCCTCACCACCGAGCCTTCAGGGGGCCGCATCGACCGCTCGACAGCATTGAGGATGTCGGGGCAGTGGGCGCCGGCCTCTTCGATCATCGTCGCCGCCGAGACGACGAAGATCCCGGAGTTCCATGCGTGGCGCCCGTCGGCGGCGAGCCTGGTCGCCTCCTCGAGATCGGGTTTCTCCTTGAAGCGGGTCACGGTGCGGGCGCCGCCGAGATCATCGCCCATCTCGATGTAGCCGTAGCCGGTGTGGGGCCGGTCTACGGTGATGCCGAATGCCGCCACCCGACCTTGCTCGGCCTGCGTCACCGAGAGCGACACGGCTTCGGCGAAAGCCTCGACGTCTCGGATCAGATGATCGGAGGGGAGGATCACCAGGACGTCCTCGGACTGCGAGGTGAGGGCCGCCGCCAAACAGGCAGGCGCCGTGTTCCGGCCCTCCGGCTCGATCAACATGACCTCGAGCCCGACCCCGACGCGCCGCGCCGACTCGCCGACAACCGAGACGTGAGCGGCGCCGGTCACCACGATCGGCGGGGCCGCCCCGGGGCGGCCGTGAAGACGCATCAACGTCCGCTCGAAGAGGGTTGCCCCATCGAAGAGTGAGGAGAACTGCTTGGGTGTGTCAGGCGTCGACAGCGGCCAGAGCCTGGTGCCCGAGCCTCCTGAGAGCACGACGGGTCGGATGACGCTCACCCCCGAAGCGTAACCCGGGCCGCGAGACGCGGCCTCAATCGGCTGAGATCGACACGAAGCCGCACTCGCGGCATATGAGCCGGACGATCCCGAAGCCGCCGGGGGCCTGCACGAACTGGTGCTCGTGGCTCTTGCCCCTTGAGAACGCCCCCTTGACGGCTCCCACCAGCCCCGGCTTGGCGGCGACTGCCGACACCGTCTCTGGGACGGGCGCGTTCGCGGGGTCCGCCGGCGGCGCTTCGACCGGCGCCTCGGCGTCGGGCGGGGCGCCGGGCTGGGTCTCAGGCTGGGTCTCGGGCGCGGCCTCCGTCTCCTCGAACCTGCCGAGATCAACCACAAGCTGCTTCGAGACGCTGTCGTCTTCGCCTGACGTGGCGATCAGCTCCTCGGCCAGCTCCGGCTCGGCTTCCTGGTCCGCCGCGGTCGGCTCGGCCTCCTCGGCGGCCGCGATCGGCTCGGCCTCCGCGATCGGCTCGGCCTCCGCCGCCCGCGCCACACGCTCGCGCTCGACTTCCAGACGCTCCATCTCCAAGCGGAAGGCCTCCACCCGGTCGGCGTCGCGTCTCTCGGCCTCCGCGCTCTGAGCCTCGAGGACGCGTCTCACCTCTTCGAGACGGGCGCGCTCGGTCTCGATGGCCCGTCGGTCCTCATCGAGTGCTTCCTCCGGCCGGGCCGTCGGATTGACCGCGGCGGAGTCCGCCTCAAGCTCGGCGGGAATCGGCTCGGGCGCAGCCGTCGGCTCCGCCGCAGGCATCGGCTCCGCCGCAGGCATCGGCTCCGCCGCGGGCATCGGCTCGGAGGCGCGAATCAGCTTGAGCCTCGAGGCGGTCGGCCGCGCCACAACGTTCCTGGCCATCGCATCGCGCAACTCGTCGATCTTGGACGGCTTCACGCCGCGGTGCGACCTCTTGGCGGCAAGGGCGCGGCTTACCGCGCCCTTTGCCTTGTGTCTCGCCAAGACCTCGGCCATATAGCCAAGGCCGTCGTATGCGAAGGCGACGGGCTCCGCGGCGATGAAGACCACTCTTTCCCCGGCCAGCTCCACCTGAAACGTCTCGGAGACGACGCGACGAGCGGACACGTCAAGGAGGGACCAGCGACCGAGCGGGCCCGCGTCCAAGACAATCTCGGCCTGATCGCCCTCAATCAGGAAGGTAGCGGGCACCGGGGGGTGGTCAATGTCAGGCAGGGCCACCTGACCGGTGAACTTCACCTACTCCCCTTTCCGTCGCCAAGCAGGCACCCTTTACATCGGCGCGATCGGCAGCCTTCTGAAGATGGGGCGGCCCCCCGACCCCCGCGTAATGCGTGTGCAGTAATGCGGCCATAAGCCGCATTACTGCACACGCTCAGGTAGCCGTCAAGCTTCCAGGGGCGGGCGCACACACACCAGGCGCCGGTCCCCGGCGGCGGCGTCGATGCGGCCCACCGGCGGCCAGTACTTGTCCTTTCGCAACCACTCGGCGCCAAACGCCGCCTCCTCCCGCGAGTAGGCGCGGCCCCACTCGTCGGAGGCGACGTCCTCGGCGGTGTGCGGCGAGCGGGTGAGGGGGTTGTCGTCGCGGGGCCACTCGCCCGAGCCCACCCGGTCAGCCTCGGCCGAAATCGCGATCATCGCCTCACAGAACCGGTCCAGCTCCTCGAGGCTCTCCGACTCCGTCGGCTCCACCATCAACGTCCCCGCCACCGGGAACGACAACGTCGGGGCATGAAACCCGTAGTCGGCCAAGCGCTTGGCGACGTCCTCGGCGGTGATCCCCGTCTCCTTCGTCATGGGCCGGAGATCGATGATGCACTCGTGCGCCACCCGACCCCGCTCGCCGCTGTAGAGGACCGGGAAATGGGGGTCGAGGCGGGTCGCCGCGTAGTTGGCCGCGAGGATCGCCGCCTGCGACGCGCGGCGGAGGCCGTCGGGGCCCATGAGCCGCATGTAGGCGTAAGAGATGGGGAGGATGCCGGCCGAGCCGAACGGCGCCCCCGAGACGGGGCCGATCCCCGTCTCCGGCCCGGCCTCAGCCAGCAACGGGTGATTGGGGAGGAACGGCGCCAGGTGCTCCGCGGCTCCGACAGGCCCCACGCCGGGGCCGCCGCCCCCGTGCGGGATCGCGAAGGTCTTGTGAAGATTGAGGTGGCCGATGTCCGCGCCCAGCTCGGACGGCTTGGACAACCCGATCATGGCGTTGAGGTTCGCCCCGTCGACGTAGACTTGGCCCCCGTGCTCGTGCACGATGGCGGTGAGGCACCTGATCCCCTCCTCGAAGACCCCGTGAGTCGAAGGGTAGGTGACCATCGCCGCCGCTAGCCTCTCGCTGTGCTCCGACGCCTTGGCGGCGAGGTCGTCGAGGTCGATGTCGCCTTCGTCGTCGGTCGCCGTCACGACAACCCTCATGCCCGCCATCACGGCGGACGCGGCGTTGGTCCCGTGAGCCGACGCCGGGATGAGACAGACGTCGCGGCGAGCCTCGCCCCGCGACCGGTGATAGGCGGCGATGGCGAGCAGGCCGGACAGCTCCCCCTGCGAGCCGGCGTTGGGCTGCAGGGAGACCGCCGCATAACCGGTCACCTCAGCGAGGTAACCCTCCAACTCGTCGATCAGCTCCAGGTAGCCGGCGGCTTGATCCGCCGGGGCATAGGGGTGGATGCGGGCGAACTCGGGCCATGTGATCGGGGTCATCTCGGTGGCGGCGTTCAGTTTCATGGTGCACGACCCGAGCGGGATCATTCCGCGGTCGAGCGCTAGGTCCCGGTCGGAGAGGCGCCGCAGGTAACGCAGCATCTCGTGCTCCGACCGGTAGAGGGAGAACACCGGGTGGGTCATGTACGCCGACCTGCGCTCGGCCCACTCGGGCAGGCCCGCGATCGCGACCCCCTCCTCGGGCGCGGCCCCGCCGAGGGCCCCGAGGACCTTCCGCACCACTTCGTCGGTGGTGGTCTCGTCGAGGGCGACGCGGACGTGATCGTCGTCGACCCGACCGAGGTTGATCCCGGCGGCGAGAGCCGCCGCCGTCAGCTCGCGAGCGCGGCCCGGCGCCCGCACCGTGAGGGTGTCGAAGAACGTCTCGTTGACCAGGTCGAGCCCCGCCGAAGCGAGCCCCGCCGCGAGCGACCCCGCCAAACGATGCGTCTCGGCGGCGATCTCCTTCAACCCCTCGGAGCCGTGCCAGCAGCCGTACAACCCGGCGACGACCGCCAACAGCACCTGAGCGGTGCACATGTTCGACGTGGCCCTCTCCCTGCGGATGTGCTGCTCCCTGGTCTGCAGGGCGAGCCGGTAGGCGAGCCGCCCGGCGCTGTCCTCCGAGGCGCCGACGAGACGGCCCGGCAACGAGCGGACCATCGTCTCCCGGGTTGCGATGAACCCGGCGTGGGGCCCCCCGTAGCCGAGGGGGGTCCCGAAGCGTTGCGCCGATCCGACCGCGATGTCGGCGCCCCACTCCCCCGGCGGCGCGAGGAGGGTCAAAGCGAGGAGGTCGACGGCGGCGACAACGACCGCCCCCGCCTCGGCGAAGGCCGCCGCGGTCCTGCGGTGATCGGTCACGGCCCCGCTCGAGCTCGGAAACTGGACGAGGGCCCCGAACGCGGCCGACGGGTCGGCGCCGTCGTCAAGGTCGCGAACCTCGACGCCGACGGCTCGGGCCCGCGTCCGCGCGACGGCCTTCGTCGGCTCATGGCAGTCGGGGTCGATGTAGAAGACCCGGCGATCGTCGCTGCACAGACGGCGGGCCATCGCCATCGCCTCGGCCGCGGCGGTGGGCTCGTCGAGGAGGGAGGCGCCCGCGACGGGCAGCCCGGTCAAGTCGGAGACCATCGTCTGGAAGTTGAGCAGCGCCTCGAGCCTGCCCTGGGAGATCTCCGGCTGGTACGGCGTGTAGGCGGTGTACCAGGCCGGGCTCTCCAGCACGTTCCTCTGAATCACCTGGGGCGTCGTCGTGTCGTGGTAACCGAGGCCGATCAGGGAGGTGTGGACAACGTTCTTCGCCGCCAACTCCCGCAGGCGACTCGCCGTCTCGGGCTCGGACAGGGCGGGGGGCAGGTCCAACTCGGCGCTCATGATCGAGTCGGGCACGGTCTGGGCGACCACGTCGTCGAGCGACTCGGCGCCGACCGTCGCCAGCATCTTGTCGATGTCGGCGGGCCGCGGCCCTATGTGTCTGTCGGCGAAGCGCTCGGCTGGGTTGGGCATGCCGAGCCGATGATACGGGGCGCCGCCCTGTGCGCTCAGCGCCGCGGCACCGAGGGGCTCAGGGCGGGAGGAAGGCCGACGACAGCGACGGGAAGCTCCGCCCGCGCCAGGATGTGCGACACCCGGTGACCGTAGAACGGTCGATCGGTCAGGGCGCGGGCGCTCGCCCCGATCACCAGGAGGTCGAAGGCGCCCAAGTTGGCGAAACGCACGATCTCCTCCTCGGCGTTCGGGGCGACCCTGACCCCGGTCTCCACTGAGACGCCGATCCTCATCCCGAAAGCGGCGGCGGCGCCGACCAGCTCCTGGCCGACTCGGAGGCTCTCTTCCACCAGGGACTCCTCCACCAGGAGGCCCTCCCCCTCGGGGCGGTTGACCACATGGAGGGCGAAGGCGCTCCCCGACCCGGCGGCGGCCGCCGAGTAGGCGAGCTCCTCCGCCGCTCTGGCGGAGCGGGTGGCGGACACCGGGACGATGATCCGCCCCACAGCCTCGTCCCCCGCCGGGCGGCCCGCCGGGAACCGGACCACCACCGACGGGACCTCGACTCTGGCCAAGACGCGGTCGATCACCGAGTTGAAGGCGCCCTCCTCGGGCTCGGTCGCCCCCATGACCACCAGGTCGTAGCCCAAGGCGCACTCCCGGGCGATGGCGGCCGCCGGGTCTCTGGCGATCCTCCGGACGACTCGAGGGTCGTCGAGCTCGCCGACCACATCGGACGGGTCGCCGGGGCTGCCCTCGACTCGTCGCAGCAGGCGCCTCCACACACCCGGGCTCGCCGTGTCGACGACGAGCACGGTCATCTCCGCGTCCGGGAAGACCGCAGCGATCAGATGGGCCGCGAACCGGCTGTTGGCCCCGCCCCTCGTCGGGATCAGGATGCGCCCGGCGCCGAGGATCTCGCTGGTCTCCCGCAGCGACTCCTCCGCGAGGCGCCTCGCCTCGTCGGGCGGGACCTCCCACCCGCGCACCGCCGCCCTCAGGATCTGCGGGGCGACGACGGAGGTGACGATGGCGGCGAGGACCATCACCGTGTAGCCGGTCTCGCTGACGACCCCGAGGTTGAGGCCGACGATGGCCACCACTATGCCCATAGCCCCCAACGCGGAAAGCCCCGCCCCGAGGGCCAACGCCTCCCGCC
>Ga0209457_1000027_pt1 | contig 66355 bp, 57 predicted proteins | sample WorMetHEROISLAND_5_FD_187410 | JGI IMG/M metagenome (GOLD analysis project Ga0209457, IMG submission 187410) | Marine gutless worms symbiont microbial communities from Max Planck institute for Marine Microbiology, Germany - Olavius sp. 5 HERON... ... | reverse complement strand
ATGTATGGAAAACTGAAGCACTTCCGGAGAGTGGCGACGCGCTACGACAAATTGGCCTCGTCATATTTGTCTTTTGTACTCGTCGCAGCCATTTGTCTCTGGTTGAAATGAATGTCGACAGGCCCTAGTTGACGATAACTATGCATCTGGCTTGGATCGTTCGACATCTGTTTTTTTTGAAGGCGGTTTCGAAACAGCACTGGAGTTTCTGAATTTAAGTGGTGTTCGCCGTGCAACCATTGCATATTGGACTGAGGCTCTTATAAATCTCCAGGAAAAAGGGAGTTATAGTCTTTTTTCTCGTTTTCACAATTGGAATGCTGTTGCCGAGATTAAAAAAAGAATAGCTGCAGGTAAGCTTTAGACTACATTACCATCGTCTTGAGAGCTTTGAAAAACCACCAATTCCGATCATTTTAGAGCGCTTGTCAAATTTTTCAAAAATTGTGCGGCCCAATTCTACAAATAATCGCACAGGTTGTGCAAAGGTCTCGTCTTAAAGACGATGGGTTTGTGGCGCGTCAACGTTATTCTCCCATTTCCCGAATGGGACAATAAAAAAGGCCGGGAACCGAATGATTCCAAGCCTTTTAAAAAGATTTCGACGGCGTCCTACTCTCCCACCAGGCTGCCCCGGCAGTACCATCGGCGCTGAAAAGCTTAACTTCCGTGTTCGGGATGGGTACGGGTGTGACCTCTTCGCTATAGCCGCCGAAAAACTGTATAGATAAAATTACATTTGGATATTAACGTTCTTTAGATAACAAAGATTGCTGTTTGTGCAAATTGGTTTGTAGCCAAGCCTCACGACCATTAGTACCAGTAAGCTGAATGTGTTGCCACACTTACACACCTGGCCTATCAACCTTGTAGTCTTCAAGGGGTCTTTAGTCTACGAATGTAGAAGGGATATCTAATCTTGGGGTGGGCTTCCCGCTTAGATGCTTTCAGCGGTTATCCTTGCCGAACATAGCTACCCAGCAATGCCGCTGGCGCGACAACTGGAACACCATCGGTTCGTCCATTCCGGTCCTCTCGTACTAGGAACAGCTCCCCTCAAATATCCTACGCCCACGAAAGATAGGGACCAAACTGTCTCACGACGTTTTAAACCCAGCTCGCGTACCACTTTAATTGGCGAACAGCCAAACCCTTGGGACCTGCTCCAGCCCCAGGATGTGATGAGCCGACATCGAGGTGCCAAACCGCGTCGTCGATGTGAACTCTTGGACGCGATCAGCCTGTTATCCCCGGCGTACCTTTTATCCGTTGAGCGACGGCCCTTCCATACAGAACCGCCGGATCACTAAGACCTAGTTTCCTACCTGCTCGAAATGTCTCTCTCGCAGTCAAGCTCCCTTATGCCTTTACACTCCACGGCTGGTTTCCAATCAGCCTGAGGGAACCTTCGCGCGCCTCCGTTACTCTTTGGGAGGCGACCGCCCCAGTCAAACTACCCACCAGACATTGTCCTTGAACCGGATAACGGATCGAAGTTAGAACTCTAAAATAATCAGGGTGGTATTTCAAGGGTGACTCCATGAACACTGGCGTGCCCACTTCAAAGTCTCCCACCTATCCTACACAAAATATTTCAAAGTTCAGTGTCAAGCTGTAGTAAAGGTGCCGGGGTCTTTCCGTCTTTTCGCGGGTAGACGGCATCTTCACCGCCAATACAATTTCACTGAGTCTCTGGTTGAGACAGTGCGGAAGTCGTTACGCCATTCGTGCAGGTCGGAACTTACCCGACAAGGAATTTCGCTACCTTAGGACCGTTATAGTTACGGCCGCCGTTTACTGGGGCTTCGGTTCAAAGCTTCGCGCGAGCGCTAACAAATCCCCTTAACCTTCCAGCACCGGGCAGGCGTCAGACCCTATACATCGTCTTGCGACTTAGCAGAGTCCTATGTTTTTAGTAAACAGTCGCTACCGCCGTTTCTCTGCGGCCCCCTTCAGCTCAGCATGCGAAACGCTTCACCTAATGAGGGCATACCTTATCCCGAAGTTACGGTATCATTTTGCCGAGTTCCTTAACCAGAGTTCTCTCAAGCGCCTTGGGATACTCTCCCTGCCTACCTGTGTTGGTTTACGGTACGATCACCTGACAGTCTCGCTAGAGGCTTTTCTTGGCAGCATGGGATCAATCAGTTTATGTCCATAAGGACTCCGCATCACCTCTCGGCATTGAAATAAAGGTGCGGATTTGCCTACACCTTCTGCCTACAGGCTTGAACCATCTAATCCAACAGATGGATGACCTACCCTTCTGCGTCCCCCCATCACTCAAACGACTGCCCGGTGGTACAGGAATATTAACCTGTTTTCCATCGCCTACGCCTTTCGGCCTCGGCTTAGGGATCGACTAACCCTGAGCAGATTAGCTTTACTCAGGAACCCTTGGGCTTTCGGCGAACGGGTTTTTCACCCGTTTTATCGTTACTCATGTCAGCATGATCTCTTCTGTACAGTCCAGCCGTTCTTACGATCAACCTTCAACCCGTACAGAATGCTCCCCTACCGCCTGGAAACTGACGAATCAATTTCCAGACCCGCAGCTTCGGTAATATGCTTGAGCCCCGTTACATTTTCGGCGCAGACCCACTCGACCAGTGAGCTGTTACGCTTTCTTTAAAGGGTGGCTGCTTCTAAGCCAACCTCCTGGTTGTCTAAGCATTTCCACATCCTTTCCCACTTAGCATATATTTGGGGACCTTAGCTGGCGATCCGGGCTCTTTCCCTCTCGACCATGGAACTTAGCTCCCATAGTCTCACTCCCGTGATAGCAGTTAACGGTATTCGGAGTTTGGTTAGGTTTGGTAATCTGGTAGGACCCCTAGCCCATCCAGTGCTCTACCCCCGTTACTGAATAACACGAGGCTGTACCTAAATACATTTCGGGGAGAACCAGCTATTTCCAAGTTTGTTTGGCCTTTCACCCCTATCCACAGCTCATCCGAGCATTTTTCAACATACAACGGTTCGGGCCTCCACGCCATTTTACTGGCGCTTCACCCTGGCCATGGATAGATCACTTGGTTTCGGGTCTACTCCACGCAACTGAAGTTCGCCCTGTTAAGACTCGCTTTCGCTACGGCTACACCTGACGGCTTAACCTTGCTACGCAGAATAACTCACTGACTCATTATGCAAAAGGCACGCGGTCAGACGGAATTCACCTCGGTGAATTCATCGTCCTCCCACTGCTTGTAAGCAAACGGTTTCAGGTACTATTTCACTCCCCTCGCCGGGGTACTTTTCACCTTTCCCTCACGGTACTGGTTCACTATCGGTCGCCGAGTAGTATTTAGCCTTGGGAGATGGTCCTCCCGGATTCCCACAGGGTTCCTCGTGTCCCGTGGTACTCAGGTGCCGCCGACGCCACTTTCAATTTCAAATACGGGGCTATCACCCTCTATGGCCAGGTGTTCCAACCTGTTCTTCTATCTATGTGGATCGTCTAATGGCGGTCCTACAACCCCATCATCCCGAAGGATGACGGTTTGGGCTCTTTCCCGTTCGCTCGCCGCTACTAGGAAAATCATTATTATTTTCTCTTCCTGAGGTTACTAAGATGTTTCAGTTCACCTCGTTCGCCTCAATAACCTATAGATTCAGTTATTGATGACCCGGGATTAGCCGGGCCGGGTTTCCCCATTCAGAAATCTCCGGATCAAAGGATGTTTAGCTCCTCCCCGAAGCTTATCGCAGCTTGCCACGTCTTTCATCGCCTCTCGACACCAAGGCATCCACCGTTTGCCCTTAATAGCTTGGCTACAAATTAATTGGCACAAACACGCTAACAATGTTTTTAAAGAACTATTGTAATATCCAAATTTTCAAAGAACAGCTAGCAATGACCAAAAGGCGTAATGGTGGAGGTGAACGGGATCGAACCGATGACCTCCTGCGTGCAAGGCAGGCGCTCTCCCAGCTGAGCTACACCCCCTCCGGGATTTCGACGCGAACGAACGTAAGACCGTGGTTCTTGGCACCCATGCCTATCATTTGCAGGCCGCCGCCTTGCAAATAAATGGTGGGCCTGGATGGAATTGAACCATCGACCTCACGCTTATCAGGCGTGCGCTCTAACCGAACTGAGCTACAGGCCCTTTTACAGAACCATGCAATACGTACAGTTCAGTTGCCAGCACTGGCGACTCGAAAAGACCGGCAACCATCATCTGATGCCAGATGGACCATTGCTATTTCAAAGGATCAAATCTTGATCCCTGAAAACCAAATAGTGACAATTGCTCGACTGGATAGGTTTTATATAAGGATACAATCCTTAGAAAGGAGGTGATCCAGCCGCTGGTTCCCCAACGGCTACCTTGTTACGACTTCACCCTAATCATCAATCATACCTTAGGCGCCTGCTTCCTGACAGGTTAGCCCGGCGACGTCGGGTACAACCAACTCTCATGGTGTGACGGGCGGTGTGTACAAGGCCCGGGAACGTATTCACCGTGGCATGCTGATCCACGATTACTAGCGATTCCAGCTTCATGGAGTCGAGTTGCAGACTCCAATCCGAACTATGGACTGCTTTTTGGGATTAGCTCAACCTCGCGGTCTCGCGACCCTTTGTACAACCCATTGTAGCACGTGTGTAGCCCTAGGCATAAAGGCCATGAGGACTTGACGTCATCCCCACCTTCCTCCCCGTTGACCGGGGCAGTATCTTTAGAGTCCCCAACCGAATTGATGGTAACTAAAGATAAGGGTTGCGCTCGTTGCGGGACTTAACCCAACATCTCACGACACGAGCTGACGACAGCCATGCAGCACCTGTCACCGGATTCCCCGAAGGGCACTTTCGATTTTCATCAAAATTCCCGGGATGTCAAACCTAGGTAAGGTTCTTCGCGTTGCGTCGAATTAAACCACATGCTCCACCGCTTGTGCGGGCCCCCGTCAATTCCTTTGAGTTTTAACCTTGCGACCGTACTCCCCAGGCGGATCACTTAATGCGTTAGCTGCGGCACAGCAGGGGTCAATACCCGCTACACCTAGTGATCACCGTTTACTGCGTGGACTACCAGGGTATCTAATCCTGTTTGCTCCCCACGCCTTCGCGCCTCAGCGTCAGTATTGGTCCAGGAAGTCGCCTTCGCCACAGGTGTTCCTCCTGATATCTACGCATTTCACCGCTACACCAGGAATTCCACTTCCCTCTCCCATACTCAAGTCCTCCAGTTTCAGATGCACTTCCGGGGTTAAGCCCCGGGCTTTCACATCTGACTTAAAAGACCGCCTGCACGCCCTTTACGCCCAGTAAATCCGAATAACGCTTGCACCCCCCGTATTACCGCGGCTGCTGGCACGGAGTTAGCCGGTGCTTCCTTCAGTGGTACCGTCAGTACATAATATTATTGGTATTACGTAGGTTCTTCCCACTTGACAGAGCTTTACGACCCGAAAGCCTTCATCACTCACGCGGCGTTGCTGCGTCAGGGTTTCCCCCATTGCGCAAAATTCCTCACTGCTGCCTCCCGTAGGAGTCTGGACCGTGTGTCAGTTCCAGTGTGGCTGAACATCCTCTCAGACCAGCTAACCATCGTCGCCTTGGTAGGCCGTTACCCTACCAACAAGCTAATGGTACGCGAGCTCATCCCCAAGCGATAGCTTACATGTAGAGGCCACCTTTGATCGAAAAATCCGAAGATTGAACAATGTTATCCGGTATTAGCCCCGCTTTCGCGAAGTTATTCCAAACTCAAGGGTAGATTACCCACGCGTTACTCACCCGTACGCCACTTTACTCTCCCTAGCAAGCTAAGGATTTCTCGTACGACTTGCATGTGTTAAGCACGCCGCCAGCGTTCATTCTGAGCCAGGATCAAACTCTCCAGTTAAAATATTGATGGAAACCCGAAGGCTTCCAATTTTTAACTTGAGCCCAATTCTAAGCAATTTGTCACTATTTGGTTTTCAAAGATCAAGATGGCCGCCGTTGGCGGCCGATACGCAAAAATGATTTTGCAAAAGATTTTTTAATTTATACAGCAAAAGGCTGCTTGTCAACGCTTTAAGGAACTTTTAATAACATTGTGCCCTTCAAGCCGTAAACGCAATTCATAATATGACATTGAGGCTGTGTCAAGCGCTTTGTGTCAAATAAATATTGGATGATATCAGCCCCAGGCAAAATACGCGCAAATTTATACCAAAAATCGGGTCATATTCTATTCCAAGACGATTTTATGGTACTTTTTACGCCCCGCCCTTAGCATCAAGGCGCCATTCTCAAAATCAGCCTCGCTGATCAATTGGTCAAAAGTGGAAATCCTTTCATCATTCAGATACCCGCCCCCCTGGTTTAGCAACCGCCGCGCCGCGCCGCTGCTTTGGGCCAGTTCCGTTTGGACATAAAGCTTAAAGGCGGGAATACCGTCGCCCAGTTGGGCGCGGGAGAGTACCGTTCTGGGTATGGTGTCCGTTACAACATCCTTTAGAGTTCGTGGAATTGAGCTGGAGGATAAGATCGAATCCGGCGCCGCCACCCCGCCGAAGGCGGTCACAGCCGCGGCCAAAGCTTTTTGGGCCTCTTTTTCACCGTGGGCAATGGCAGTCGCTTCATAGGCCAGGACCACCTTGGCGCTGTTCAATGCTTCGCCTTCGAGCTCCGCTATCTTTTGAATCTCGTCCATGGGTAATAAGGTAAAGAGCCCTAAAAACCGAACCACATCACGATCATCGGTATTCCGCCAATATTGAAAGTATTCATAGGGCGAGGTCTGCGCGGGGTCCAACCAGATCGCGCCTTTATGGGTTTTCCCCATCTTGATGCCGGCGGCCGTTGTCAAGAGTGGAAAAGTAATACCAAAGGCCCGCCCTTCTACTTTACGCCGAATCAAATCGATTCCGGCCACAATATTGCCCCATTGGTCACTGCCGCCCATCTGGATTCGGCATTGATGACGGTTAAACAGCTCTAAAAAATCATAGGCCTGGAGAATCATATAATTAAACTCCAGAAAACTGAGCCCCTCTTCCGACTCCAGCCGCAGGCGGCAACTTTCCGCTTTGATCATCCGGTTGACACTAAAATGGCGTCCCACCTCCCGCAAAAAAGGGATATATTCCAGGGCTGTCAGCCATTCGGCATTATTGATGAGCAGGGCCTTACCCTCATCAAAGTCGACAAAACGGGCCAGCTGACGCTTCAAGGCTTCAGCGTTTTTAGTGATCGTATCAACTTGTAAAACCCGGCGCATTTCCGTTTTGCCGCTGGGATCGCCGATCATACCGGTTCCCCCTCCAACCAGTGCAATGGGCCGGTGACCATGACGCTGCATGTGCACCAGGGACATAATGGGTACCAGGCTGCCCACGTGTAAACTGGAAGCGGTGGGGTCAAAACCGATGTAGCAGGTGGTTTTTTGATTTTTCAGATAATCATCCAGCTCCTCATCGTGAGTGGTCTGTTCGATGAATCCCCGCCGCCGCAATACGGATAGAACGCTCATATCTTACCCTCTGTTTCATCATCTATTGTGGTCCTGCCGGGAATCCCCGCCATGCTACCGTCCACTTCAGGTCTATCTGTTGGCATAACTGGTGGATCGGGTCTCCCGGATTACCAGCACCTTTATTTGGCCTGGAAAGGTTATGTCCGACTCAATTTTTTTGGCAATATCATGGCTCAGTAAAACCGTCTCGTCATCCGAAATCTTTTTGCTTTCCACCATTACCCGCACTTCACGACCCGCCTGAATGGCGTACGTTTGGGCGACCCCCTTGAAACTCTTGGCGATCTTTTCGATCTCCTCCAGCCGCTTGACGTAGTTTTCCAAAAGCTCTCTGCGGGCTCCCGGCCGCGCGCCGGACAGGCTGTCGGCGGCTTGAACCAGGTGATCGTAAACATTCAACAACGGCACGTCTTCGTGGTGTGCGGCGATGGCATGCACAACCCTGGTGGATTCGCCATGCTTTTTGGCCAAATTGGACCCGATGATCGCGTGGGGACCTTCCACCTCATGATCCACCGATTTTCCCAGATCGTGCAAAAGCCCCGTGCGACGAGCCAATTTTTCATCCAGGCCCAACTCGGCAGCCATAATACCGCATAATGAGCCCACCTCCACCGAGTGCTGCAGCACATTCTGTGTGTAACTGGTGCGAAACTTGAGCCTGCCAAGATAGTTCACCAAGGAACGATGAATACCATGCACCCCCAAGTCAAAGGCGGCCTGCTCACCGGCCTCTTTAATGACGCCCTTAATCTCCTTGTTGACCTTTTTGACCACATCCTCTATACGGGCCGGATGAATCCGGCCATCGGCAATGAGCCGCATCAATGAAAGCCGCGCCACCTCACGACGCACAGGATTAAAGCCGCTCAAAATCACCGCCTCAGGGGTATCGTCGATAATCAGGTCAATTCCCGTGGCCGCTTCCAGGGCGCGTATGTTCCGGCCCTCACGGCCAATGATACGCCCTTTCATTTCATCATTGGGCAACTGTACCACCGAAACCGTTCGTTCGGCCACAAAATCACCTGCATAGCGACCAATGGCCGTGGAGATAATATGCTTTGCTTTTTTGTCGGCCTCGGCCTCGGCCTCGGCCTCAATGCGTTTGATGAGTTTCGCACCTTCATGGCGGGCTTCGTTTTCCATGGCATGAACGAGGAGGTCTTTAGCCTGTTCACCCGTAAGGCCCGAGATCTTTTCCAGCTCCTCTTTTTGGCGTTGGATCAACGCTTCTACTTTTGTGGTACGGCGTTGGACGTGCTCTTCCCGCCGAACCAGCTTCCGCTCCTTTTTTGTCAGATCCCGGTCCCGACGTTCAAGTCGCAGCGACTTACGGTCAAGCCGGTCCTCTTTTTCACTTATCTTTTGTTCCTTTGCCTTTAGCTCCTGGCGGGTCTCTTTGGTCTGTTTGTCAAAATCCGCCTGCATTGCCAACAGTTGATCTTTGGCGTCGATCCTGGCCTCTTTAACAATATTGACCGATTTTTGCTCCGCGTCGGAAAGCATACGATCTGCCTGGTTTTCGGCATTTTTGGCTCGCCGGTTCGCACTCAGATGCTTCATATTGTGTGCGAGTACAAATCCCGCAACACAGCCACCCAGGCCCATCAATATGGTTATTAGTTCCATGGTTCACACTCCTATTGTATATATTGATCGTTTGAGAACCCGACTGAAGGTTCCAAGCGAAGTGGCGCTATTGGAGCCCGCAAATAATACGCGGACGAGTCGTACAAGTGAATCGAATCTTATGAAAGGCGGGTTTGGATTGGAAGGCGCCCCTGCCATTGTGCCGTGTTGATAGGTCTTTGAACCAGACGTTCAAAGGGGGCGCCTTGATAATTTCTTTAGGCTTTTCCGTACCAGCGGAACCTGCACACCAAAATCAGGGAAGGCTCCCATACAATTATTGTTGGGACAAAGCACACTTTCAATCACGAACACGACAGGGGCTGAATTGACAAAGCCCTATACTGATTCACCCAGGCGGTCGAAAGAGACCTTTATGGTTGATCAAGCATTTTTAGTATCATACCGGACCGTTGGCGAATCAAATCTGCGAGCGCCGCTTCATTTTTTTTTAATTCAATATTTTCGTTGGCAATATCTAAAGCCGCGGAAAGCAGGATCGTCAAATTTGAGGCCTTGGGGCTTGACCCGGCGTACTGCTGTGTTGCCTTCTCAACTTCACTCTCAATCAAGACCGATACCTCGGACAGATGCGGATACGCTTCACCCGCTTTAAAGATAAACTGCTGACCAAAAATATGTAAGGTAACAAGTTCTTCCAAATGACAGCTCAACTAAAAATTGAATTCGGTCCGGCACCCTGATCGGGTTTTATCAATATCATCAGGCTTTGTTAAAGTTTCCCAATTTCGCTAACAACCCGTCGATCTTTTCTCGTATTTGATTTTTCTCTGCCTGGAAAAGCCTTGCCTCATCCTCCTTTTCAGCCATATTCTTTTCCAGCATCTTTATACGATCCTTTAGACCGATATTTTCAGCCTGCATTGATGCCAAGCGGGACACCAACGCCTCTACCCGTGTTTCCATCAGATCAAATTGCTGCAAAATGGTTTTACGATCCAAATCAGCCGCCTTTCATTTTAATTTCATGTTGCCATAGGCGCTTATAAAAGTCAAGTCAAATCGCTTATGGTCAACCGGCATCCTTTGAAATTATAGCTCCTTAGAATCAAACCGTCATGTGATCATTGACATGACGGCTTTACGTGTGCGCATATAAAAAAGTCGGTTGCGGGCAAATCTCCGCAGCCCGCTTTGTTTGTAATAGATTTGCTAAAAAGAGTAACTCATTCCGGTCAAAATATGTTAATGCATCTAAATCGCATACGCACCTCATTTCAATGGCACCCAAAACCAATGGCCATATTTTACCGTTCCCTATCCATAGTCACCTGGTTATTTTTTATAACCGCGGCGCCTCCTTTGTCCGCCGGGGACAGATCAATGAATACGTTTACAAACAAGCCGCTGTGGGAATTGGGAATATCCGCTAATCTGGCATCAATCCCACTCTATCGCGGTTCCGGTGACGATAAACTTTACGCGCTGCCGTTGCCCTATTTAATCTATCGCGGACGTTTTATTCAATCCGACCGCGATGGTGTCAGAGGAGTTTTTTACTCTTCCGATCATTTTGAAACCACTCTTTCGGGTTGGGGCAATCCTCCGGTCGACGATGATGAAACGGCCAGAGAGGGCATGGGTGATCTCGATGCCATGGGTGAATTGGGACCGGCGGTAAGATGGTATCCATTTAAGCGACGGGCTGATAAACGTTTGTATCTGCAAACAACCGCGCGGACAATTTTTTCCGTGGGTCTTCCCGATGATCTGCGGATGCATCACAGGGGTTACCGACTCGCAGCCGCCCTCTATTATCGCGACGAGGCCCCTGCCGGCCACCTATCGTGGAAATGGGGCGCCTCGCTTGGTATCGACTTTACCGACAGCCAATACAACGATTACATTTACGGCGTTCCTGACCAATATGCCGGCAAATTGCGACCCGCTTATCAGGCCGGGGGCGGGTATGCGGGAGCCATGGCGGCGGCCTACCTGATCCGCAAGCTTACAGACACCCTCTCTTTCGCTATATATACCCGAATGGACAATACTTCAGGCGCGGTTTACGAATCAAGTCCTTTGGTTGAAACTTCGAATAATGTTCTCATGGGCGCAACGCTTATTTGGAAGCTTAAAGAATCACAGAGACCTGCGCCGACCATCAAATGAGTTTTGTGGTAAGAACCATTGTATCCAGCGTATAATGCTCCAAATCCACCAAGAGCAAACGATTTCGCAAAATACCCGGCTTATTCAGTAAAACTTTAATGGCCTCGGCACATTGCAAACCGGCCATATGCATCACCGTCGGCGCTAAATTGCCCAATGCGCTTTCCACCCCCCGCCGGGGTCTGTTCTCCGAGTCACCATACACCAGTGAAAGTCCCGGATCGCCCGGGAAAATCGTTGTCATCTGGCCCATCAATCCGGCGATGGCCGCCGACACCAAAGGCGCCCCAACCCTATCTGCTGCGTTCTGCAAAACAAACCGGCTGGGCATTGTATCCAAACAATCAATGACAACATCCGGTGTTTCCAAAAGATCAACGGCATTGGCCTCATTTAAAAATTGCTGATGGGTCGTAACGGCAACTGTCTCATTGACCGCGCCAATCCGAGCTTTGGCTATTTCCACTTTCGGTTGATCAAGCACATCTACGGTTGAAAACAGTTGACGGTTGAGATTGGAGGTTTCAAAGATGTCGCCGTCGATGATCGTTAATCGGCCCACGCCCAGACGGGCCAATATCTCGGCCACGCCGCCGCCCAATCCTCCCGCCCCCACCACTGCCACCGTGGACGAGAGCAACCGGACTTGATCTGACAGGCTGAGGATTCTACGATTGCGGGCATACCGCTCGGGCAGGATCTTTTGCTTCAGGGCTTCCAGTTCCACATCATCTATAGCGATGTCGTACTGGTCAGCCAGCATCCGAGCCGCTTCAATGGAGAGGCTGCGGTAGCTCACACCATCCGGGAATCGTTTTTCCTCTCCCCGGGCTTCAATTTTTTCAACCCAGTTCGGCGCACTCACCCTATCCGCCTCCTACCGGTGGGAAAACACCGACCCGGTCGTCCGCGTTCAGTGTGTCTGTCAGGTCTGCCTTACGTCCGTTGACAAAGACCAACTTCGCCTGTTCCTGGGGAATTCTTAAGGTTTCAATCAATTGCTCAACGGTCATTCCCGGTGCAATGGGATAATGGTCCGCACCGGATGGCGTATGGTTCGCCAGAACGGCAAATAATTTTAGCTGAATGGTTTGACGATTCATCATATGAAACAGTTGAATTTGAATTTGAGTGTAAGCCCTGTCATAATGTCGATGATACTTGGAACACCCAATGGGCCAACATATATTACGCATCAAGCTTGAGGATGCAAATACCAACCGACGGAGTTGTTTATAATGTTTTTGACCTATCAACGCGTACTGGTTACCGGCGCCGCCGGATTTATCGGATTTCACCTTACCCGGCAACTGCTGGCCCGAAAGATCAAGGTGGTGGGTATTGACAACCTCAACGACTATTACGATGTCAACCTTAAAAAAGCGCGTCTTAACCAGCTTACCCCAAATCCCCTCTTTCAATTTGAACGAATCGATCTCGCTCAACGCGATCTTTTAATGGCCCTGTTTGCTGAAAAGCAGTTTGATGTCGTGGTCAACCTGGCCGCCCAGGTCGGTGTCCGTTATTCCCTGGAAAATCCGCACGCCTATATTGACAGCAATGTGGTCGGTTTTGTCAACCTGCTGGAATGCTGTCGGCGCCATCATACCAAACATCTTGTTTTCGCTTCATCCAGTTCTGTTTACGGCGCCAATACCAAAATGCCCTTTTCCGTCCATGACAATGTTGATCATCCGGTTTCACTTTATGCCGCCACCAAAAAGGCCAACGAGCTGATGGCCCATACCTATAGTCATCTCTATCAGGTGCCCTGTACGGGGTTGCGCTTTTTTACCGTCTACGGTCCCTGGGGCCGGCCCGACATGGCGCTTTTCCTATTTACCCGCGCCATTTATGACGGCAAACCCATCAATGTATTCAACAACGGCGATATGCAACGTGATTTTACCTATATCGATGACATTGTGGAGGGGGTCATCCGTATTTTGGGGCATATACCGGAACCGAATCCCGGTTGGAGTGGTGATCAGCCTGATCCGGGAACCTCTTACGCGCCCTACCGATTATACAACATCGGCAATAACCAGCCGGTTAAACTGCTGGACTTTATCGAAACCATCGAAAAGCATGTGGGTAAAACCGCCCAAAAAAACTTTATGGCAATGCAACCGGGGGATGTCCCCGCCACCTATGCCAACATCGATGACCTCACCCAAGCCACCGGTTTTGCGCCCCAAACATCTTTGGACAATGGCATTCGGAACTTTATCGAATGGTATCGCGATCGCTATCGGCGCGATAAAATGTAGCGCCTTGTCAAAATGTGCTTGTGCACCTATTACCCCTTGTCAGTCTACCCACAACCGCTGCTAAAACGAAAAGACCTCACCAGCGTGGGGTACAAACGCGTCGTACCCCTCTTCACCAAGCCGCCGGGCAAAGGCCGCGGACTGGTCTTCCTCACCATGAACCACAGCGATTTTTTTCGGCCGCAGGTCGGAATTTTTTAAAAATCGCAGCAGCTCATCCCGGTCGGCATGAGCGCTGAAACCACCCATTTTGATCACCCGTGCTTTTAGTGGGTACTCTTTGTTGTAGAACTTCAGTAGCGGCACATCCCCTTTGCGGCCGACGGATTCATACTCAAGACCTGACTCAAGTATGCGGCGGCCCAACGTATTTTGGGCCATGTAACCCACAATAAGAATGGTGTGGCGTTCGTTATGAACTTTATGACGCAGATGGTGCAAGATCCGCCCGCCTTCACACATTCCCGAAGCCGACAGCACAATATGCGGATTCTGATCACGGTTCAAGGCCATGGACGCTTCCACCGATTTCACAAATCGCAGTTGTTTAAAGGAAAACGGATTGCGCCCCTTGGTCAGGAAACTATCCTGGGTTTCGGCATCGTAGATTTCGGGATGCTCACCGTAGACCCTTGTCAACCGCGTGGCCAAGGGGCTATCCACGTAAACCGGCACTTTAGGGACCGCATCGGCGTCGTACAATTCATGGAGATGGTATAATAGCTCCTGGGTTCTGCCGAAGGCAAAAGCGGGAATGATCACACACCCTTTACGTTCGACCGTTTCCGTAATCACCCTTTTCAGTCCCGGCTGCATGTCAGCCACCGGTTCGTGCAGACGGTCGCCATAGGTGCTTTCCATCAGCAAAAGATCGAGCTCCTGATCTTCTTTTGCAAACCGGCCCGAAGGGTCGCGGATAATGGGGGTGTTGTAACGGCCCACATCTCCGGTAAACCCGATTTTGTATGTCCGGCTGTTGACGTGCGCCTTGATAATCGAAACGGCTGACCCGATAATATGGCCTGCTTCATAAAAAGTGCAGGTGGTATCATTCCCGATGGTAACCGGGCTGCGGTAAGGCACACTGTTAAAAAGGGTCATGGTGCGCTCCGCATCTTCCACCGTATAGAGTGGGCTAATCCCGTTCAAGCGGTATTTGGCAACAAGCCCGTTGATCGCTTCTGTATCCAGCTCATGCCGCTTTTTCTTTAAAACCGCCTTGATATCCTCCTGTTCCCGCCGGGATAAATTCCGGCCTGAAAGCTCTGTTTTCATCTCAGACAGAGCATGACGGACGATTTTATAGTTGAGGTACAGCGCGTCGGATTCCTGGATCCGGGCTGAATCGGCCAGTAAAAAATCACAGGCATCATGAGTGGGCCGGGTACAATAGATGCGACCCTTAAAATCTTTTTGGGTCACCAAGGGTAATCGGCCGGAGTGGTCGATATGGGCATGGGATAGCACGATGTTTGTGATCAGCTTAGGGTCAACGGGCAACACGCGGTTTTTTGCTTCGCTCTCTTTGCGGCGCCCCTGAAACATCCCGCAATCCAAAACAAACAGGTCCCGGCCGGTATTCAGAAGATGCATCGAACCGGTCACCTGCCGGGCCGCACCATGAAAAGTCATATGCATAGGAAAATAGCCTCCGCTCAAGATAACGGTTGAGGGGTTTCAATATCACATGCGCGGGGTTGGATCAAATCTGCAATAATCGGTTGATGGCAAAATCCGGATCCTATATGTATCATCTGCAGGACAATCATTTTATGCATCACCATCAATCCAGGACTCTAGGCAAAGGAGTTTCCATGGGTCTATATGATTTTACTTTTTACGACGTTATTACCAGCCACGCCCGTCAATTCAGGAATCAACCGGCCTGGCATGAAGACGCCACCCATGCCACAACCACGTTTGGCCAATATAAAGACCGGGTGGACCGCTTGGCCGCCGGGCTCAATCAATTGGGCGTTTCCAAGGGGGATCGTATTGCCGTGGTGGCCCAAAACAGCCTCGCTTTTTTTACCATTTACGGTGCGGCGGCGGCTTTGGGGGCGATGGTAGTGGCCGTCAACCGGCGCTTACGCCCGGATGAGGTCCTATTTAATGTAAATGACTGCGCCTCGAAAGTGCTGTTCGGTAACAGCGAATTTCTCAAACCCCTGGCCGACAAACCGGAACTGCAAACCCATGTGGCGCATATCTACACTCTGGATTCAGATGCGTCGGACTATCCAGCCATAGACACCTTAATGGCCCGGGAAACAGCGATACCGACCAATCAGGCGGCTGCCGACGACCCGTTGGTGATCATTCACACCGCTGCGGTAAGCGGAGAGCCCCGCGGCGCCATGCTGACCCACGCCAACGCTCTTTACGCCTGCTTGCAGTTGGCCGTCGAGTTTGGAGAATACGCCTCCCGGCCGCACCTTAACCTACTGCCCCTGTTTCATGTGGCCGGTCTTTTTATGGCGTTGCAAGCTTTTTGTTCCGGTGGTTTAAATGTCAACATGACCCGGTTTGATGCCGAGCGCGCCGCTGTTTTAATTGATGCAAAGAAAACGGCAACCCTCTTTACCTTTCCGCCGATTTTAGAGGCCATCTTAGAGGCCCAATCAAAGAACAACGCCGATATCAGCGCCTTAAAATGTGTTGTGGGTCTCGAAGCCCCGGATATGATTCAGCGTTATGAAACGGTTACCGGCGGCGCCTTCCGGGCAATATACGGCCAAACGGAGGCCAGCGGGTTTACCACGCTTTCGCCCTATCAACAAAAACCGGGATCCGCTGGACGGCCGGTTCCGTTGGCCCGGGTTGAGCTTTTCGATGCTCACGACAAACCGGTGGCGCAAGGGGAAATCGGAGAGATTGTCCAGCGCGGGCCCCTCGTTTTCAAGGGCTACTGGAACCGGCGCGAAGACAATGCCGCCGCCTTTGCCAATGGATGGCACCACACCGGCGACCTGGGCCGTTTCGATGAAGAGGGTTATTTATGGTATGAAGGGCGCAAGGCCGACAAGGAGCTGATCAAGCCGGGGGGTGAAAATGTCTATCCCGCTGAGGTGGAACAGACCATCTTGCGGCACCCTGCTGTTGAACATGTGGTGGTTTTCGGAGTGCCCGACTCCAAATGGAAAGAGGCCATAATGGCGGTCTGTCAGCTCAAAGCGGACGCATCGCTGACAGAAAAAGAGCTGATCGATTTTGTGGGCGCCAAAATCGCCCGCTATAAAAAGCCGCACCAGGTGAAATTTGTACAAACCCTTCCCACTGACAAAGAGGGCGCCGTGGATCGGGAGGCCGTTAAAAAGCGTCTCGGAGCGCCATCCTGACAAAAGTATAAACCGCTTACTAAGCAGAAACGATCTGCCATTGTACTCTTTCCGGGCGGCCGGTGATGGCGGCGATGTGCCCATCAAGGCATTTGAAGGCAACCGGATAGCGGCGCTTTTGATAAACCAGTTCCAACCGACCCGCTGTCTCGGGCGCCGCCACCCGACAGCGGGAAAATCCGGCCCAGCCAACCCCTTCGGCCTTGACCACCGCCTCCTTGGCCGTCCAGAGTCTAAAAAAGGTGTTCTCGTCGGCGCCCCGCAAAATATCCCAATCCTCTTGGGGGGCCACCTTGGCAAACAATCTCCGGCGAACCGGTCTGATTCGTTCCAAATCGATTCCCACCGGCTGTTGGGCGGCCACAGCGCCCACCCAGCCGCTCTTGTGGGTCAACGACCAGTAAACCCCGTTTTCCGGCACGGGCGCAAAGTTGTCCCCTTTTTCCAAACGCCGCAGCACCAGACCGGAACGGTCCGCCGACATTTGCAACGCTCTGCGTGCCAGACGGCTTAAAACGGCGCTCCTTTCCCTGGGGATATCCGAAAGAGCTGAAGAGGGGACTTTCATCAGAAACGGGAACAAACGGGAGCAAGAAGGAGAAGGGACCATGTTCTTTATATTAATGCCACCCCTTCGGGCTTATTTGTGGTTCATCTCCAAATTTATACGAAAAGTCTTACCAAATTGTATAAAAAGCACGACTTTCATCGTTCGTTGTGGCTGTTTACGGCCACGAGGGTTAGATATTATGGTTGCCGGTTGTATATGAGACCTTTGCAGGAGATCTGTTTTTGTTCCCGTTCAAGGAAGGCGAAAAATGTAACCGGATGAATATATTGAATATTTCGAGGATACCATTTTGATAATTTTGCAAAAAGTCCGATTTTTGCATTTTTCTGCTGTAACCCATTGAAATTATTGATAGCAATTTGGTTATGGGCGACTTTTGACGAGTCCATCAATTTTGAGCCGGACGCCGAAATCGGGCCAAAAGGGGGGGATGCAAAGGTCTCTTTTAGCGGAAACCTTTTACCGCCAGACAAAGCGTCAGCGCTTGCAGGCTGCAAACCCCGCCTGTCGGCATGGGGATGCCGACCTACGAAAAAGTAACCCTTTGCCGCCGAACAAGGCTGGTAGGGCGGCAATCCTTTGCCGCCGGCGCGCACTTTCAGATGCGTGTGGATCGATTTGCTGATGCCGGTTTTATGCGCCACATCCGGATACGCCGGCAATCAACCCGGCGCCGTCATGCCTGCTGCTTTTTCCCCGGTTTCGTACCTGAAGGGAAGTACCCCTTGTGCCACAATACTTTCACCTCGTTGGCGACAGTTTTCTTTTATCGAAATCATCTTATCCGCCTGATTGCTCAAGCACAACAAGAGTTTTTGCTTTTTTGATGGTGGATCAGGGCGAATTTTTGAGGCTTGACTTTTATACATTGGCGGTGCTATCAAAAAAATCGCTTAAATCCGGTTGAGGTTTAAAATAGAAAAATGACCCACCATACTCGCGACACTACGGCACTCTCCATTCAGGCCTTCGCCTGGAATGATAGAGTAGTTTCGGTTGAGAGAAGGGTGGCGCATATATAAAATGCTGCCGTATTGATTCCGCTCAGGATAGTGGCAAAGTCTTACAAAAATATGTACAAAAAGAAAGACTTTCATCGTTCGTTGTGGCTGTTTACGGCCATGGAGGTTAGAAGGGTTATGGAGACAGAGGGAGAGTCAAACTTTTTGTCAAGGCTTTCATGGCGCCGTATATATTCCCGGATGGCCTCTTCATCGCGACCGACCGTCGAAACATAGTATCCTCTGGCCCAAAAACTTTGACCTGTGAAATTGCGCTTTCTACCAGAATAATTCCGGGCTATGTGGATCGCACTTTTGCCTTTCATATACCCAACCACTTGGGATACCGAATACTTTGGCGGAATGGATATGAACATATGAACAGGGTCGCCTCTTAAGTGACCTTTATGAATCTTGCTCTCCCTAGGGCGCGCCAGTTCGTGCAATACATCCGTTAAATAACGCCTTACATGGCCGTACAAGACCTTCTGCCGATACTTCGGTATCCAGATCAAGTAGATTACTTGCATTCCCATTTTGTATGACTTAAACTTTGTGTATGGTTCATTGAAAGCCTCCTTTGTTGTGAATTCTGAGCGGTTCACAACTGCGGAGGCTTTCTCATATTCCCGGAACTGTCACACTCTGACGGTCTCCCCGGCATAGCCGGGGGTTTACCGAATTTAATTATTGAGCATAAGCGCTTCAGTGTATTATTGTTGTTTTTTACACTTCTCCATCCACCGGTTTGAGGATAATCCGGCAGTCGGCCACGGTGGCGCCGTGGCCTTTAGCGTGCACCAACAAAGGATTGATATCCATCTCCTGAATTTCCGGATGTGCGGTGGCCAAATTGGAAAGTGATACCATCAACTTCTCAATGGCGTCGGTGTCGGCCGCGGGCCGCCCGCGGTAGCCCTGAAAAAGTTTGTAACCTTTGATACTGCGAATCATGCGCCTGGCCTCATTGCGTCCAATGGGCGCCAACCTAAAAGCCACATCTTTGAACACTTCAACAAAGATACCGCCGGTGCCGAACATTAGAAGCGGCCCGAAAATCGGGTAACGGTTCATCCCCAGAATTACTTCCTCACCTTTGGGCGCCATTTTCTGCACTAAAATACCTTTGATATCGGCATCACCCTTAAAGGCCCGGGCGTTAATCATGATCTGTTCATACCCCGCTTTAACCGCTGCTCCGTCCTCCAGGTCCACCAAAACGCCACCCGCATCCGATTTGTGGATAATATCCGGCGAAAAGATTTTCATCACCACCGGATAACCGATGGCTGACGCGATCTGAACCGCTTCATCCGCCGACGTGGAGAGTTTGTTGGGCAAAATATCAAAGCCGTAGTGTTTCAATAGGTCCAATCCTTCCAGTTCACCCAGGTAGGTTTTGCCTTGAGCCAGGGCATCATCGATAATTTTCCGGGCGGCCGTATGATCGTGATCCAATTTGAACGGGGCCAAAAACTGCCGGTTCAGCCAGCGGGCGTAACGGTAGAGGGCGCCCATGGCTTTGGCGCCGCTTTCGGGAAAACGGAAGACGGGAATCCCCTTTTCCTGAAGATATTTGGCTCCCCGGGAAACATCCACAATACCCATAAAAGAGCAGAGGATCGGTTTGGGGGTGCGGCGCGCCACCCGTGCGATCGCCTCGGCGGTTTCCAACGCGTTGGTCATGGATTGGGGCGTTAAAATCACCAGGGCGCCATCCACCCCTTCATCTTTAATGACTGCGGAAAGGGCGTTTTCGTAGCGGTCGTGGGAGGCGTCCCCGATCACATCCACCGGGTTGTTGAGGTTGGCTGTGTCGGGCAGATGGCTGTCCAATACCTCGATGGTCTCCCTGCTGAACCTGGCCAATTTCAGCCCGGTGGAGACGGTCATGTCCGTGGCCACGATCCCTGGGCCGCCGGCATTGGTGATAATGGCGACCCGGTCTCCGGCGGGCACCTTTTTATGCAATTTTCCCAGATTACTTTCGTTTTTATAGGAAAAGGCGGTGGCAAAGTCGAACAGTTCATTGATGCTCTCCACCCGAATGATGCCGGATTGTTTAAAAATCGAATCGTATACCGCCTCGGAACCGGCTAATGAGCCGGTATGTGAGGCCGCCGCCTGGGCTCCGGCGCTGGTGCGGCCCGATTTAATGGCCAGGACCGGGGTCGGCCGATCGCCGGAAGTGATCTCCTTGACCGTCTTGATAAACTCCGGCCCGCGCCGCAGCTCTTCCAGGTAGATCATGATCACTTCGGTTTCGCGGTCATGGTGCAGATAACGCAGCAAATCCAGTTCGTCCACATCGGCTTTATTACCGATGGAGATAAATTTGGAAAAACCAAACTCCCGGTCGGCGGCAAAGTCCAGCACCGCCGTACATAGCGCGCCGCTCTGGGAGATAAAGGAGACGTTACCCGCCTCGGGCATGCGGTTGGAGAAACTGGCGTTGAGGCGCACCTTCGCCAGCGGATTGATCACCCCCAGACAGTTGGGACCCACCATGGGGATCTCCGCCTCACGCAGTTTCTGAACCAGCCGTTTTTCAATCTCGGCGCCCTCTCCACCCACCTCTTTAAAACCGGCGGAGACGATCACGACCCCTTGCACTCCTTTTTCAACGGCCTGGTCCACCACTTTTTCGGCGAGTCGCGGGGGTAAGATGATGATGGCCAGATCAACAGGGTCGGGTATATCCACGATGGCGGCATAGGCCTTTACACTGAGAATGCTTTTGGCCTTGGGATTGACCGGATATAAAACCCCCGTGTAGCCGCCGCGTAAAATATTGGCAAAAATATCGTGGCCGACTTTTCCGGGTGTGGTGGAAGCGCCCACAACGGCCACTGATTGGGGCGAAAAGATGGCATCCAGTTTCTGAACCATTGCCTGTTGAGCCTCCTTTGATCTGCAGGGTGTCACTTCTTTTTTATTTCCGACTGAATCACAAGGGCTTTAGAGTATAATACATTTTTCGAAATATCCAACTCGACGGCCAACTCGTGCACCAGGGCCGAAAGCGGCTTTTTTGCCTGGGAAACGTGGGCGTAAAGCAGTTGGTCCAACTCTTTTTCACTCAAACCCGGCGTTTTTAGGGTTGCGCCTGCGACTACCAAGGTGCATTCGCCTTTGATCATCGGCAACTTCTCGAACTGTCGGATGATCTCCGATAATGGGCCCCGACAGTAACTTTCATGCATTTTGGTCATTTCGCGGGCTAATAAGGCCGTTCGATCGCCCCATACGGTGATCATTGTTTGCATCAACCTGATAATCCGTTTTGGGGATTCAAAAAAGATCAGAGTCCGCGGTTCGACAGCCAATTGATTTAACTCTTTTTTCAGCCGGGAATGTTTGCGTTCAGCAAAGCCGATAAAAGTAAACTGATTCGTCGGCAGCCCCGATACCGACAGCGCCGCAACCGCCGCCGAAACGCCGGGGATGGGAATAACCGGGATTTGACGCTCCACCACCGCCTTAATCAGCCGATAACCGGGATCGGACATCGTCGGCGTGCCTGCATCGGACACCAGAGCCATCCGGGCGCCCTGCTCCAGCCGGGTCACCAACTGTGGAATCATCGCTTTCTCGTTGTGTTCAAACATGGCACAGACTGCGGTTTTAATATCAAAATGTTTTAGCAACCGACCTGTGCGGCGGGTATCTTCGGCGATCACGAGGTTCACTTTTTTAAGGAGGGCTACGGCCCGAAAAGTCATATCCTCTAAATTACCAATGGGGGTGGCTACCACAAAAAGTGATCCCGCCGCCGGCGCCCTTTTTGTTTTGGACTCAGCCATGCTTTAGTTCAAACGCGTTTTGAATCAATTCAATGCGGGGGCCCTTTTCCGAATAATCCACCGTCACCACATCAAAACGGGCTCTGCTTGTTAGCCGGCCATGGGACTTTAACCACATGAGCGCCGCTTTGGAAAGACGCGTTTGCTTAAAAGGCGTAACGGCAAATTTTGCTCTCCCATAGCGATCCGAACGTCGCGATTTTACCTCCACAAAGACAATCATCTGGTTATGTTTGGCAACAATATCGATTTCTCCGCCGAACGTCCGGCAATTCCGGGCCAAAATACGGTAGCCGTTGCGCTTTAGAAATTGAACGGCCACCGCTTCATTTTGACGGCCTAACTGGTAGGCGCTGGCTTTCATGATGCATCGCAGGTAAAAAGGGGTAATTGACCGGGAACGCCGTTAAAGGAACAGCGATGGATCGGACACCGCCCGTGGCGCCTAACCGCCGACAAATGGGCTTTGGTGGGATACCCTTTGTGACCGGCAAAACCGTACGCCGGATACTCTTTGTCGTAATGGATCATCAACCGGTCCCGGGTTACTTTGGCGATTATTGAAGCGGCGGCAATGGAAAGACTCAAACAGTCGCCTTTAATCACCGCTTTTTGCGGTAACGGATAGTGAATGGGGAATTTACCGTCAATCAGTAAAAAATCGGGTTGCGGCAGCAAATTGGATACGGCAATGGCCATGCTGGAAAGGGCTGCCTGCAGGATATTGCGGCGATCAATCTCGTTTACATCCACAATACCGATGCCGACAGACCGGGCTTTGGTGTAGATCGTGTCGTACAAAAGCCGCCGGTTTTTCGGGCTGACTTTCTTGGAATCGGTAATACCCGGTGATTTTCCGGAGCCGCCAAAATCAGCGGGTAAAATCACCGCGGCAGAAACCACCGGCCCAGCTAAAGGTCCCCGGCCCGCCTCATCCACACCGGCGACGGCATCATAGCCCGCGGCGGCCGTATCCTGCTCAATCCGCCACACGTCTGGGGCGTTGGAAGCCACGACAGCGTGTTGTTACAGTTCGCGGCGTTCGCGTATTCGTGCCGCTTTTCCGCGCAGTTTTCGCAGATAGTAGATTTTGGACTGCCGTACCCGGCCCCGTGTGACCACTTCAACACGGTCGATGATCGGTGAATGCGTGGGAAACACGCGTTCAACACCCACGCCGTAGGACACTTTACGAACGGTAAAAGAGGTGCCTTTGCGCTTGCTGATCACAACACCTTGAAAAATCTGTACGCGCTGTTTGTCGCCTTCCCGGATCGAAACATGCACTTTGACAGTGTCACCCACGTCGAATCCAGGCAGATCCATGCGCATGTTTTCGCGCTCGATCTGTTTTATTTTTTCCATACTTACCCCCAAAAAAATTATCGTAATCGACTCTGTGCTTATTTGCGCTTACCCATCAATCGATCCAGCATAATCGACGCCGCCGACCGCACGGAAAGATGGTTATACGCCGTTGGCCCTTCAATGGGCGCCAAAACCGCATCAACATCTTCCAGCACCGATGATGCTAAACCCCAAGCTGTTCCCAGCAACAACAAACAGGCAGTGCCGATTTGCAGCCGCTTTTTTAAAAACCGGTACGAAACCGCCCCATTGGTCATGCGTGCCGTGGTCGCCACCACCAGCGGTTTTTGACCGGTTTCATTAAAGATGGCTCGTGTAACATCTTTTAAATCAGGTTGCAAGTCTACATTGGCAAATGCCTCTCTACGCGCTGGATTATAGGTGGCGCCATATCCGTTTTGCCAATGGGCGATCAATTTTTGGGCTAATTCCCGTTGATCAAAAAGAGGTGTCACGACAAAAAATCGGCGGCAATTGTAAGTGGCGGCGGCCCGGGCAATATCGTGCAGATCGAGATTGGTGATGGCCGAAGCAATGGTGCCCCCTCTCTTATCCTGAACCGGCCAATGGACCAGCGCCAAATAGAGGCTCGGCGCCTTGTCAGGCAGCCCGGTCATTTGATGGCAATCCCGGCTTTTTCCAACAGTTTTTGTAAATGACGATACCACCTGATCAAATAACCGGCTTCCGTTTTGGTGAGTCTCCTTTGCGCCAAGAGATCGGGCCGTTTTAGCAGCGTATGGATCAGTGAATATTCCATCCGCCACGCTTCAATCTCCCGATGATGACCCGATTGTAATACTTCCGGAACCCTGTCACCTTCAAATTCCACCGGACGGGTATAGTGGTCATGTTCCAGTAAAGCATCGCTAAACGATTCGGCATTGACGGAGGCCTCTTTACCCAGGGCGCCCGGCAAAAGCCGCGTCACCGCGTCCATCACCACCATGGCGCCCAACTCGCCACCCGTCAGGATATAATCCCCGAGGCACAGATCAACGTCGACCTCTTTTTCAACCCTGGCGTCAACCCCTTCATACCGGCCGCAAATAAACGCCAGATGTCCAAGGGTGGCAAACTGCCTGGCAACATTCTGACCAAACACCCGCCCTTTAGGACTCAGGTGAATCACAGTCGCCTCCGGAGCCTCGAATCGCAGGGCGCGAATGGCTGCCATCAAAGGTTCCGGTTTCATCACCATACCGCAACCTCCACCATAGGGCCGGTCATCGGTCACTCTGTGCCGCCCCGCAGCAAACCGCCGTAAATCTATCGGGTGTACGCCAATGATTTTATTTTCAAGGGCCCGGCGAACAATCCCATGCCGGCAGAAATCACCAAACATTTCCGGGAATATGGTCAGAATGGAAAATTGCACGATTTTATTGTCCCGTTCGGGGAATGAGAGAAATACCCTCGCCTTCGGGCGAAGGCCGTAGCAGGCCCGTAGAGTCAAAAACCGATTACATCACACCAATAATAGCTGCCTTCTTCCAGCGGCGGCAACGCCGTACGAGAAATTTGCACCTCGGCACCTTTTAAAACTTGTGCCGCTTCACGGTTGGTAATTTGATCCAGAAAAAGAAGCCGCGACCGAGGACCCGGCGGTTTGACTCGGCTGATGGTATGGTGTTGAACTTGTCCGGAAAGGAGCCTTAGCGTAACCGCCCGACCGGCTTTCAAAATAGCATCGGACTGGATATCAACGGTCAGTTTTAAAGCGCCCTTTAGACCATGGGCTCCGGTTATGGTTGCCAGGGTTACAAGACGTCGGTCATCCTTCTTGTTCGCAATGCCGTTTTGCATGACGCACGTTCAGCCGGCACTCTCTTTAAAGCGCTTTTACGCGCTGACTATTCGATGATTTCGAGCACGGTCCGCTTGTTTTCTTTCGCCGAAGCGGCACTCAAAATGGTCCTCAGCGCCCTTGCGGTACGACCTTGCTTTCCGATGACCATGCCAAGATCTTCCCTGGCTACCGCCAATTCAATTACCGATGTCTGGCTTCCTTCAATCTCGGTGACTGAGACTTCATCCGGATAATCTACCAGCGCTTTTACCATGTATATCACAAGGTCTTTCATATGAGTTCTCCTTAAGAGTTTCTCTTAAGAGTTAGTTTCGGTTTCAGCAATCGCTTCCGTTGTTTTTTCCTTCTTCAGCAGGCTTCTGACCGTATCAGAGGGAACGCCCCCCCGGTCAAGCCAGTAATGAATCCGGTCGGTATGCAACACCACCTCCGCCGGATCTTTAAGTGGGTCGTAGGTGCCCAGGTTTTCAAGAAAACGGCCATCTCTGGGGCTTTCAATATCCGCTGCAACAATACGGTAGAACGGCCTTTTTTTAGCGCCATGTCTGGCCAGACGAACTTTTACTGACATGCATACTCCTTAATGCTCAAGCGATAAAATTAAAACGGCAACATGCCTCGGCCCAAGCCGCGCATGCCGCCTTGGTTAAATTTCTTCATCATTGTCACCACCCGGGTATAGTTTTTCAGCAGGCGATTGACGTCTTGTACACTGGTTCCACTCCCTTTGGCAATCCTTTTTCGACGGCTGCCGTTAATTATTGCATGCCGCTGTCGCTCCTCGAGGGTCATGGAGTTGATCATTGCCTCGATCCGGACCAGTTCCCGGTCGTCCACCTTTAGCTGCCTGATCTGTTTTTTGCCAACGCCGGGAAGCATTCCCAACAGATCGCTTAAAGAACCCATTTTGCGGATTTGTATCATCTGATCCCGAAAGTCGTCCAAAGTGAACCGATTGGCGCGCAGCTTTTTCTCCAACGCGGCCGCTTTTTTTTCGTCAACCATGGTCTGGGCTTTTTCGATCATGGAAAGAACATCGCCCATGCCCAGGATTCGGGAAGCCATCCGATCCGGATGGAACCTTTCAAAATCGGAGGGCTTTTCACCCACACCGACAAATTTAATCGGCTTGTGAGTTACTGCCTTGATGGAAATGGCCGCTCCGCCCCGGGCGTCACCATCCATTTTGGTCAAAATTACCCCGCCGATATCCAGCGCACTGTCAAAGGCCTTGGCGCTATTGACCGCGTCCTGACCAGTCATGGCATCGGCTACGAAGAGAATGTCCGACGGTGTCAGAGTGCTTTTGATGAGTTTAAGCTCTTTCATCAGGGCATCATCAATATGCAACCGCCCGGCCGTATCCAAAATCATGGTGTCGCATTCAGCCAAAGCCGCCGCCGTCCGGGCCGCCTGGCAAATATGAATCGGCTTCATGGCGGGGTCGGTGTCAAAAACCGGCGCATCAATCTGACCGGCCACCTTTTTTAACTGATCAATGGCCGCAGGACGGTAAACATCCACCGAGACCAAATAGGGACGTCGGCCTTTATTACGCAGATAGAGGGCCAGTTTTCCGGCCGAAGTCGTTTTACCTGAGCCCTGCAACCCGGTCAGCATCACCACTACCGGATGTGCACCGGCCAAGTTGATATCGGTGTGCTTTGCGCCCATCAAATCGGTTAACTCTTCATTGACGATCTTAACTACCTGCTGGCCCGGCGCCAGGCTTTCCATCACTTCCTGCCCCAGGGCTCGCTCTTTTACATCGGCAATAAAGCGCTTAACCACCCGAAAATGAACATCCGCCTCCAACAACGCCAAGCGCACTTGCTTGAGACCCTTTGCAACATTCTTTTCCGTCAGCTTGCCATGCCCTTTAAGCTGTTTGAAAGCGAAGTTGAGTTTTTCCGTTAATGAATCAAACATTATTTCTTATTCAAGATCGTGGTTACTGTTATATTTATGGGCATGATTTGAATTATTGCAACCGCAATACAGCCCCTCTGTCAACCGGCATCTTTTCTGCAACGGCCGCTGTATGACCATATAACATTACAAATCACCGTGCGCGTTGCATGTAAAACGGTGTGATAAACTAAATTACCATCGTCTTAAAGACGATGGGTTTGTGGTGCGTCAACGTTATTTTAATGATCGGTCGGAAGGCCACCCCATTTATGGGGGGGGTTGTTTACGCCGACTGGACGAAACCACCGGCTTTAGCCGGGGGTGATCCGTATCTGCATACATACTGCTATCTGAAAGATGACCGTCTTAAAGACGGTGGTTTCAACCTTATAACGGACGAATGAATGATTGAATTTAGATAAAAAAGCGTACTAAGTCAAGCAAAGTGAATTCTCAACCGCCTAAAGGCGGTGGCGGTGGCGGCTACGTGCGCTCGGCCTGCCTGCAGCAGGCCGGCGCAGCCGCCATAAAAGAGCGTCGCTTTTAAGCGACGGTAGTGTATGAAGGAAAAACACAAAACCTTCGACTGTTATCGGAGGATATCCGCTTTTGGCCCTATGGGTCTGCTACAGCCTTCGCCCAACGGCGATGGTATTTCTCTCATTCCCCGAATGGGACAATCGCCCAATGCCTGCAAAAACTAACATTTGCGATTTCACTTTGGATCAGTTGACAAAATGGCTGATGACTCATGGAGAAAGGTCCTTTCATGCCGGCCAAATCTATCGCTGGATCTGGCAGCGGCAGGCCGACAACTTTGACCGGATGACCGATTTAAGCAAACCGTTACGGAAACAATTATCAGACGATTTCCATATTGGCCGTTTGGGCCTGATTAAAGAGGAACAGTCTAAAGATCAAACCCGAAAATTTCTTTTCCGGCTAACCGACGGTCACACCATTGAAACGGTTCTCATTCCTGATGAAAACCATTCAACCTTGTGCATCTCCAGCCAGGTAGGATGCGCCCTGGGCTGCCGTTTCTGCTTAACCGGCCGGGATGGATTGATCCGCAACTTAAGCCCCTGTGAAATTTTGGCCCAAATCCGTGATGTGCAACAGTTGATGGCCCATCCGAAGCGGCTGAAAAATATCGTCTTTATGGGTATGGGCGAACCGTTGGCCAACTTTGACGCGGTTATAGCAGCCCTTAATACCATTACCGACCGCCATGTGGGTCTCGCCTTTGCCCGCCGCAGGGTGACGCTCTCCACCGCCGGGATGGCTCCCAACATCAAGCGCTTCGGCAATATGACCGACGTCAACCTGGCCGTCTCTTTAAACGCACCCGACAATCCAACCCGCGACCGGCTCATGCCCATCAACAATACCTACCCGATTGAAACAGTGATTGCAGCCTGCCGTGGATTCCCGCTCCGCCCCGGTCGTCGGATCACCATCGAATACATTTTAATCAAAGGAGTGAATGATTCGGCGGATCATGCCCGCCGGTTGGCCAAAATACTTCATCCGATAAAGGCCAAAGTCAACTTGATCCCTTTTAATCCTTTCGAGGGCAGCCCTTTTGAACGACCGGACCATCAGGATATCTTGGCGTTTCAGAAGCTCCTGAAAGAGAAGCATTATAGGGTTCTGATCCGGCGCAGCCGGGGGAGAGATATCTCCGCCGCATGTGGTCAATTGCGCGTTAAAAAGTAAAACATCACGGATCTTGGGTTGATATTGATCAGCCGGTGGTATACTATCTGACCCATGGCAGTCATCCGGGGATTTTGATGATCATCACAATAAACAGCGCCGCCAAACCGGTATTGATTACCTCGGCGGACGCCTGCGGATGCCATAAGGCGCCCGCGCCGACGAAAAATCTGCCCGATGCGGCTTTGCCCTGCGGCTGGTTAAAAGCCGCCATGCCGCAGCGAATTGTGGTGGAGCGTTACCGCGTCGCATCGCCTTTGATGGCGGCGGTCGACAACGGTTGAGGGTCCATTTGCGCCCCGATGCGCATCACGTGATGCAAATTGAAACCGGGAACGCTTTTTCCGGTTCCGGGGGTGGCGGTTGTAGTGGCGAAAGGGCACTCAGCGGCTGCCTATTGGGTTTAACCGAACTATAGAAAAGAGGAGATCGAAATGAAAGCGGACAGCTTAAAACACGGTGCCTTTGGGTGGACCGAACTAATGACCTCCGATCCGGAAGCGGCGATTCGATTTTATACGGCGCTGTTCGGCTGGGAATCGGAAAAATATCCCATGGAAGGGATGGACTATAACGTCTTGAAAGTGGATGGCGAACCGGTGGGCGGAATTATGTTGACCCCGCCGGAAGCCGAGGAGATGCCGCCTTTTTGGAGTGTTTACGTCACCGTGGATGATGTGGACGCCGTTGCCGCCGAGGTGGAAAAGCTGGGCGGTAAGCTCCTGCGCCCGCCCATGGACATTCCGGAAGTGGGGCGGTTTTGCGTGGTTCAGGATCCCCAGGGCGGAGCGATCTGCGCCATCACTTATGTCAAAGAGGGCTAGTTGGTTCGTTGCGCCATCCAAAAACAGGGCCAAGGTTCAAGAAGGGCCTGATGAGGCCTGATACTTGAAATCTTGGCCCAATTGTTGAAGCCTTCGGGGTTCTTCGAAGGGGTTGGCTGCGTAAGCAAGGGCGCCGGAATTAACCTTTCGCCGTAACAACCTTTTTACGATGCAACTGCACCGGATTTTTTTCCCGTTTGCGTTCAAGCCAGTTTTGGTAAAGATCCACGGTGAACATCAATAAAAGAATGAAAATCACGATCCACTGCGGGATGTAGGGGAACGCGCCGCCGTTGACCGTCAGATGCGCCACATGACCGCCTTCCAAAATCAATACGAACCCGATGAGCAGCAGCACGAACAGCCCCAGGATCTCGAAATCGGGGTTTTCGTTCATATAATCGGAGATGACTCCGGCAAAAAGAAGCATAACGGCCACCGAGATGATGACCGACCCGGCCATCACCAAAAAGATGTCGGTCATGCCGACGACGGTCAGAATGGAATCCACGGAAAAGAGCAAATTGATTCCCACAATTATCAAAATGATATTGTAAAAATTGGCCGAGGATTTCACCTCCTGCTCAATGCCCTTTGATTTGTGGCGCAGCTCCTTGACCCCCTTCCAAATAAGAAAAAGCCCCCCCACCATCAAAATCACCGCTTTGCCGCTAAATTCACCCTTGAGCGCCAAAAGGGAAAAAAGGGCTGTATCCAGATGGTAAAACACATCTGTGGCGTATTTAAGGATATAGCTGATCAGCGCCAATAAAATGATGCGGAAAACCATGGCTAAAAGCAGCCCCAGGTTGATCGCTATTTTTCGCTGGTGCGATGGCAGTTTATTGGCCAAAATCGTGATGATAATCAAATTGTCGGCGCCCAGGGCGATCTGGATCAAGGTGACTGAAAAGAGGCTGAACCAAAAGGTACTTTCAAGAAAAAGATCAAACATCATCCGCTCCGTTACACTTTTTGGGTGCTTTTTATATCCTTTTTACCGGCTTTGCCGTGATCGCCCCGGAATCGAAGGGTGATCTAAAAATCTCTCATGTGAAAAATATGTCTGGGGAAGGGGCTGTGGCTTCAACTCTTGGCCGGAGTCATCTTATAACACATTGAATGTACCTCAATCAAAGAATATAGGGAACATTCATATTATAGCTTTTGTATACGACAAAGGTTTCCACCGAATGGATACCGTCGACCCTGGAGACCTCTTTCGTATAAAATTCAAGAATGCCGAAGCCCTCGCTGAGCAGCACCGTCAACATCAGGTCAAACCGTCCGGTTACCACGCACACCGAGACAACCCCTTTTAGTTGGCTGATTTCTTCACCTTTGGAGACAAGATCCATATTGTCCAGCTTGACCCCGATCATGACCACTCGGTGACCTTCAATGGCTTCCGGTGCAATCAGGCCGGTAATGCTCAACACACCTTCGCGGGCCAGTTTGGCAACCCGGCTACGGACGGTGTTTTCCGTTATGGACAACGCTTCGGCAATTTTCCCGAATGATTTGCGACCTTCTCTCAGGTGCCGGATAATGGCAAGATTGATTTTGTCCAAGGCGATGGCCACGGCAACTCCCTCTATTTCCAGTTCAGTCAATTTTAAAGCTAAAATTTTAGTATAAGCGAAAAAAGAAGGCGTGTCAAAAGCTGAACAGTTGAAACGGCGGCGGCTTTCTGCTGAATAGAAAAGTTATGGCTCTACACAATAAAGGCCGCCCCTTTCAGGACGGCCCCGGGTTGGATGGTTTATTACGACGCCATCAACGCTTGATTTTAATCACCTGATATCCTCCACGACGCTGTTTGACCAACAACTGAAGCGTATCACCCGCTTTGGTGTCTTTGATGACGGCGTTGAATGCATCGGTATCATTGACCGGCCGGCGGTTGATCTCTTTGATTAGATCGCCGCGGTTAAGTCCCGCTTCAGCAGCGGCGCCATCCGGATCAACCTCGAATACCACCACTCCGGTCTCGTTTTCATCCAGCCCCAACTGCTGAGCCACCTGAGGCGAGAGGGCTTCCACGTTGAACCCCAAATCACCTGCGGTTTTCTCAGACATGTTTCGCCGGGCAATGATGCGCCCTTCGTCCCGTTTGCCCAATTTTACCGAAACCGTTTTGGCTTTACCGTCGCGCACCAAACCAATGGTAGTCTTTTTGCCGACTTGCGCTGCGGCGATGATTCGGGTCAGATCGCGGCTGGAACTAACGGTTTCACCGTTGGCGGAAACAATCACATCGTTGATCTTGATACCGCCCCGATCAGCGGGATCACCCTCATATACCTGGGTCACCAATGCACCTTCGCCCTCTTCAATGCCGTAATAATCGGCCAGCTCCTCGGAAAGGTCCTGAATGCCGACACCCAGCCAACCGCGGGTCACCTCACCCTTGTTCTGCAACTGGGCGATAACATCCACGGCTACTTCTGTGGGGACGGCAAACCCAATCCCCTGACCACTGGCGATGATGGCCGTATTGATGCCGATCACTTCACCTTTTAAATTGAGCAATGGGCCGCCGCTGTTGCCGGGGTTGATGGAGGCGTCGGTTTGGATAAAGTTGTCGTACGGCCCCGAGCCGATAACACGTCCTTTGGCGCTGACAATCCCGGCGGTGACGGTTTGCTCTAAACCAAAGGGGCTGCCGATGGCCACAACCCATTGGCCCACCTGGAGGTCTTTGGATCTGCCCATCTCAAGAGGTGTTAACGGTTTATTGGGCTCGATTTTGATCAGGGCCAGGTCCGTGCTGGGATCACGGCCCACCAGCTCGGCATTGTATTCGGAATTGTCGGAGAGTTTGACTTTAATTTTATCGGCGTCTTCAATGACATGGTTGTTGGTCACAATAAACCCTTGGGGGTCAATGATAAAACCGGAACCCAAACTGCGTCGTTTGAAATCGTGATTGGGGTCATTGGGCATGGGGTGACCGAAGAACTCCTCAAAAGGGTTGCGCCCACCCGGCCGGCGGTTACCAAAAGGGTTGCCGAAAAAATGTTCAAAAACGCGGCCACCGCCTTTAACCGACTTGACGGTGCTGATATTGACCACACCGGGACGAGCCTCTTTAGCGAGATCGCTAAAGTTAACCGGAATCATCTGGATATCGTCTTTGGCCGTGACAGCGGCGGGTTGGATCATAAAAACCAGTCCTGCCGTGACAATGGCGAAAATAGCCGGATGATGCAGGAATGATTTGCGTGGTGTTAGTCGCATGGTACGTCCTCCTCTAAGGGCATTTACGTTTTAAGCAGTAATGGGTTGTTCCCATGTCCGTATGTATCTATTAAGACGCCGGTTTGAGTTAAGACTTCAAGTCACCAGGGAACATTGGTAAAAATCAATTCGGGTCAACAGTTTCAATGTATTTTGGTTAAGATGACGTGATTGGAGTTGATGGGCTTCCAGCCAGGCGGCGTCCATGGCGTCATCTGCCGGGGTAAGGGCGCCGCCCACATACTCCGCCGCCAAATCGGCAATGACATAATGGAAAGTGGCCTCTCCACTCTCATCATGAACAATTTGATCGAAGATATAAATCGGCTCTTTGGCTTGAATCAGGATCCCGGTCTCTTCAGCGATTTCTCTTTCAGCGGCCTTTTGGAGCGTTTCACCCCATTGAACCCGGCCCCCGGGAATGGCCCATTGTCCTTGGGCCGGTGGGTTTTTCCGCTTGACCAAAAGGACCTTTTGATCATGGAGCACCACCGCACCAACGGCTAGACAGGGTGCGACGGTATTTTTTTGAGCCGGCGGCTTTTGGAACGTCAAAGGATCGAGCGGGCAATTGAGCGGTTATTTGTTACCACGGCCGTCGTCACACGGTTCGCCGAAATTTTCCATGCGGGAATGTTCCGCGGTTTCGGTAATTTCGCAAACGGGCAACGGCTTGTGAGCGGTCATGGGCCGGCCGCAACAGTCCGGGGCCTCTTTGCGCTCCGAGCGGTCGACATGGGCACCGCATTTATCACAGATATAAGTTGTCAATTGTGTCATTAAGGCCTCCCTCCCAAATTGGCACATTTCATGCTTGTTTCTTATGATCCGTTTTGTGCTTAAAGTAAATGCATTTGCCAAACCGTCAAGTTTATATGAAAAGTCTTACCAAATATGTACAAAATATGTACAAAAAGAAAGACTTTCATCGTTCGTTGCGGCTGTTTACGGCCATGGCGGTTAGTGGACAAGAATCAAATAATGCCGCATTCGTTACCGCCGAAAAGGGAACTCCGGAGGTGGTAATTCATGATCATGAAAATAAATTACCAGTGAAAACAAAAGGATCTGGCAAAAAACAGCGCTTTGGCGAAGGGTGGTTCAAAATTATGAACTCATCCGAAGCCGGCATAACATTCTGAATTAAAACAATAAGCGGGCAGGAACAGTTTGTGTCAGAGTTGCAAAACATGAACGATTTGATGAAACAGGCCCTCTTTTTAATGGAAGTGCTTAAAAGGAATCACCGGTTAACTACACCAATAAAAGATTATAACTAACTGAGATAAAAAGAAATAAAAGGTGCTTCCGCCAAAGTGCATAAAAAGTTGGCAAGGCACTTGCATAAACCTGATTCAGACTGGATAATTTCTTCGTTTGTTTTTCTCCTTGTTTAAGCCGACGGCCACTCCCCGTTGGCTTAAATATTTTTATGGAGATCAGCATCTTGCAGCAGATCCCAATCATTCTTCGCCCATCTCCATTATTCTCCAGGGTTTAGTAAGCGCTTGAAAACCAAATTCATACGGCCTTGATATGAAAGGTGCTGCTTGTTGTTTTTTACCTGCGGATTGGCTTTACAAGGCCACGGGCATCGATTATATAAACACCAACCGGTCGCGGGCGATAAAAAGATGGACAGTCACCCTGGTAGATTGAAATCTGATTGGCGGTAACGACTCCTCATAAAAAAAGCCGCTTGGACCTTTGCAGGACATCTGTTTTTGTTCACGTTCAAGGAAGGCGAAAAATGGTACCGGATGAATATAGTGAATATTTCGAGGGTACCACTTTGAGCCGGACGCCGGAATCGGGCCAAAAGGGGTGTTATGCAAAGGTCTCGGAACCTAAAGGGCCAAACGGCCGATCTCTTTTATGGCCCAATAGATACGCTTTTAAACAACCGGGATGTTCAATGACTTCTTACGTTACCATTGTGCTGGCAACACACAACCAGGGCAAACTCAGTGAGCTCAAAAGCATGCTGAACGATTGGCCGGTGAAGCTGCTGAGTTTAGCCGACTTTGGACCTATTCCCGAAGTGGTGGAAGATGGCGAAACCTTTGGGGTCAACGCCTATAAGAAAGCATCGCAAACCGCCCGGATTTTAGGCCGTGTGGTCTTGGCCGATGACAGCGGACTTTGCGTAGAGGCGCTGGATGGACGCCCAGGGGTCTATTCGGCCCGGTATGGCGGTCCGGGATTGTCGGACCGCGAACGGGGCGAAAAACTTCTGGAGGAGATGAAAGATAAAACCAACCGCAAAGCGGCGTTTGAGTGTGTCATCAGCATTGCCGTGCCCGAAGGCCCCGCTTTAACCTATGAGGGCCGCTGTGAAGGGGTGATTGCCGATAAGATGATCGGTGACAATGGCTTCGGCTATGACCCCCTATTTTTAGAGCCCACCACCAGCCAAACCTTTGCCCAGATGTCCAACGCTGCCAAGGCTCGTTACAGTCACCGGGGCCGGGCGTTGCGCGAGCTGAAAAGCGAGTTTGATAAGGTCTTGAAATGGATTGCAATCCACATGCCGCCAACGGCGGCTCATACCTGTACAGGAGCCCGACATGATTGAAGATCTATTTCGTAAAAACCGTAGTTGCCGCCGGTTTTTTCAGCAGCAGCCCATTCCCGTGGAGGTTCTTACAGATCTGATCAATCTGGCGCGGCTTTCACCGTCGGCAGCCAATCGCCAACCTCTGGCCTATATCCTTTCCAACGATCCCAACACCAATGAGGCCATTTTTCCCTGTTTGGGATGGGCTGCCTATTTGAAGAATTGGCCCGGGCCGAAACCGGGAGAACAGCCCGCCGCCTATATCATTATTTTGGGCGACACCCGGATCACCAAACAGTTTTGTCCCGACGCCGGCATTGCCGCGCATTCAATTTTATTGGGAACTCGTGATCAGGGCTTGGGCGGCTGCATGATCGCTTCGATTAAAAAGAAGGCGCTTCGGCAGGTATTGTCAATTGCGTCACACTATGAGATTCTGCTGGTGGCAGCCTTGGGCAAGCCAAAGGAATCCGCCGTCATTGAGACGGTGGGCGAAGACGGAGATATTCGCTATTGGCGGGATCAAAAAGGCGTGCACCACGTGCCCAAAAGGGCGTTGACGGATATTGTTTTGAAGGTCTATACCCAAAATAACAAGACCGAAACAGAGTAACGGAGAATTTATAAAGGAGGAGTATATCAACATGCTGGAACTTGGGAAGGGAACCGATATTGTGACCGAAATCGGGCGGATTGAAGAAGACGCAGCCGGCGCTATTTTTGAAAAATTGATGGATGAGACCCAATTTGGACGTATCGAACGGATAAAAAACCCCAAGGTGCTGCATAAAATCGCCAATGCCGCTGCCATGTGTCGGCCTGATTCGATTTTTATCAATACCGGTTCTAAGGCCGATTGTGCCTTTTTACGGGATATGGCGATCAAAAAAGGGGAAGAAAGGTCCCTTTCCATGATGGGTCATACGATCCATTTCGATCTGGAAGATGAGCAGGGACGTATTGTGGATCGCACCTTCTACATTGCCAATGAAGATGAACAGGTCAATGTACTGGCCAACAGTATGCCCCGCAAGAAGGCGCTTTCCGAGGTGCGTCACGGTATGAGCGGGATCATGGAAGGCAAGGTCATGATCGTCGGTTTTTATATTCGAGGGCCATTGAATTCTCCGGTGTCCAACCCGGCGCTGGAAATCACCAGCTCCGCGTATGTCTGTCATAGCGCCGAAATATTATATCGCAACTGTTTTGAGGCGTTTGACAGTCAGGTTGAAAAACTGGGCCATTTCTATACCAATATCCACAGTGAAGGCCTCAATCGGACCGAGGATTTACCCAAAGCCCGGGTGTTTATGGACCGCAGCCACCGTACCACTTACAGCTACAACTGTACTTATGCAGGTAATACATTGCTTCTGAAAAAAGGGAACCATCGTTTTTCGGTAGACAAGGCTGTTTATGAGAATCGCGGTAACGAACTCTCCGAACATATGTTTATCACGGGGATTGAAGGGCCTGGTGAGCGCGTCACCTGGGCCGCGGGCGCCGCCCCTAGTGGGTGTGGCAAGACCACCACCGCCATGGCTGGTCATCAATTTGTGGGTGACGACTTAGCACAAATGTGGCGCGCCAAAGATGGCTCCATCCGTTCCGTCAATCCGGAAAAGGGAATTTTCGGTATTGTGGAGGATGTCAACTGGGATGGCGACCCCATGCTGATGGCCTGCTTGCGTCATCCCGGTACGGAGGTGATCTGGTCAAACGTACTGATTGATGAAGATGGGACTCCCCATTGGGTGGGCAGTAACGAACGGACACCCAAAAAAGGGATCAACTTTCAAGGTGAATGGCATGAGGGCAAAAAGAACCGCCTGGGTAAGCCGATACCGCTTTCGCACCCCAATGCCCGCTGTACATTGGCCTCCAAAGCACTCGCCAACTACAGCGATTTGGCGGAAAGCGTCGGGGGGGTTGAAACCCGGATTATCACCTATAGCGGCCGCGACAGCGACACCATGCCGCCGGTTTGGGTGGCGAAAAATTCCGATCACGGGGTTACTATCGGCGCTTGTATTGTATCAGCGGCCACGGCCACGGAGGTGGGTGCGATGGGTGTTAAAAGGGCCCCTTGGGCCAATGCGCCCTTTATTCCCGGTTCTTTAGCCGATTATATGGATGCCCAGTTTAAATTTTGGGGCCACCCCGATATCGCCCGGGACAAAAGACCGATCATGGCCGGACTCAACTATTTTCTGACCCACGGCGCCAGAGGGGGGGAGGGGAAACTGCTGCTGGGCGAAAAGCGCGATGTCAAAGTGTGGCTCAGCTGGCTGGAACGACTGGCTTACAATGAAGTGCGAACATTGGCTTCTCCGATCGGGTATCTTCCCTATTTTGAAGATCTGAAAAAGCTGTTTGGCGAAGTGATTCAAAAACCCTATTCCCAAGGACTTTATACGAAACAGTTTTCACTTTACATTGATAATATTTTCGAACGCCTGGAACTGCAATTAGACGCCTATGGGCAAAATGAAGATACGCCACCCAGGCTGTTTGAAGTGTTGGATGAACAGATGAACGGGTTGATGCGGCTAAAGGCCAAATATGGATCGGTGGTGTCACCTGATCAGCTGATTGCCGAAAGCGACATTTGACGGCTTTTTAAGAAGCCCAATTTCAGCGTAGCGCTTCATTTCGTTATGATCGCGGCGCACGAACAGTACGCCTCATCAAACGAAATTCGCGATGCCTTGAACTTGAGCTTTTTAATTGGCCATCATCTTGGGTGGTTTTAAAAATGCAAGATCGGATAACTGGTCTGTTCGATACAAAGACCTTATATCTAAATTTTATAAAATAGGCGCCGGTTGGGTCAAGGGGTCTGCCCGGTATTGAAATCGGGAAGATGTGAAGGCCGTTTTACAAAAGCGGCCTTTGCTTTACTGAAACCGGAGCGACCCGATTCGGATTCATATTAAAAAGTGATCAAAAACGGTTGAAAGCATTTATTCAAATTCTATGCACTCGCCGGATGATCGTCTCTTTGGTCATGGGCTTTGCCTGCGGCTTGCCGCTGCTTCTCACTTTATCGGTACTACAGGCCTGGATGACGGAAGAGGGGGTGGATCTGTCTGTGATCGGGCTGATGACCCTGGTGCATCTTCCCTATACGATCAAATTTGCATGGGCGCCGCTTTTAGACCGCTACACCCCCCCGTTTTTGGGCCGTCGACGCGGCTGGCTGCTCGTGATTCAGATTGCGTTAATGCTGGCCATTGCCTGTTTGGGGGTGTCTGATCCAAAACAGTCGCCTTGGTTGATTGCCTTTGCCGCGCTACTGGTCACCTTTTTCAGCGCCTCGCAGGATATTGTGGTGGATGCTTATCGGCGCGAGGATTTACCCGACGAAGAATTGGGTTTAGGTTCTTCCATGTATGTCAACGGTTACCGGGTAGGGATGGTGCTGGCATCCGGAGGCGGACTGGTTATGGCCGATCACATGTCGTTCCAACAGGTCTATCTGATCATGGCCGCCTGTATGCTGGTGGGGATCACGACCACATTGTTGACCGTTGAACCCCATCATGACCAGGGAACACCGCGGACCTTGACCGAGGCGGTCTACCTGCCGCTCCTGGATTTTTTAAAACGCAACCAGGCGTTTTTAATTTTGGCTTTTATCTTTTGCTACAAACTGGGTGATTCCATGGCCAGTGCCATGACCACCCCCTTTTACCTGGAAACCGGATTCACCAAAACCGAAATAGGGGCCGTTGTGAAACTGTTCGGATTTTGGGCCACCATTGGCGGAGGCTTTTTAGGTGGCCTGATCATCCTGAAAACGGGAATCTACCGTGCCTTGTGGATTTTTGGCGGGTTGCAAGCCGTTTCCACCGCCGGTTTTGCCCTGTTGCTCCATACCGGACCGATGATTAACATGTTGGCGGTGGTGATTGCCTTTGAAAATTTAAGCAGCGGTATGGGTACAACGGCTTTTGTGGCCTATATGGCCAGTTTGACCAATAAAAAATTTACCGCTACCCAGTATGCACTGCTCAGTAGTTTAATCGGGGCGCCCCGAACCTTTGCGTCGGCGCCCACGGGATTTTTGGTGCAGGCGATGGGGTGGGGGCCATTCTTTATCGTCTGTGCACTTATTGCCACCCCGGGAATGTTGCTGCTTGTTAAAGTGGCCCCCTGGCGCCAAAAAGCGGCGTAAAACAGTTACTCAGGAAAGGGATATTCTCGTGGCGCCCGGTTGGCGTTATGCCATATAAAGAAGTTATTTAAATGTCCGATTCATTACCCGCCAAGAAAGAGGCAACCGATCCGGTTCAGACCAAGATTAACGAAGTGAAGCGGTTTAGCCGCCGGATTATGATGGCGCCGGTCTCCGACGCGCTGGGCGCCATATTGGATTATCCCCAACCGATGGCGTTGGTACACGCTTTTCCCGATCAGGATTTACATTTACTGGTCCGGGAGATCGGGGTCAACGATGCACTGCTGTTGTTGCAGTTGGCCTCCAACCGTCAATGGGAGTATTTGCTGGATGTCGAGACGTGGGATCGGGACAGAATCGACCTGGAGGCCCTGAGTCGCTGGGCCCATCTTTTGATGGCGGTTGATCCCAAACGACTGGTCAAATGGGCTTCATCCGAAAAATGGCGTCTTTTTGAATACCTGTTGAACCGCGAAATCGATGTTGTGATGTTGGGTGAAGATGAGAGCCCTTCGGATTTGGGTGAAGATTTTTTTACCGTGGATGGCGCCTTTTATGTGCGGCTTAGACCTTTTGCCCAAGATATCTCCTTGACTGACAAGGATGCGATAAAGGCCTTTTTGAAAAACCGCCGGCAGTTTGTACGTTCTTTTTTAATCCGCTTGGCTGAAGAGGATTACGCCCGCTACCAGACCTTTTTACTGGAATCGGCCGGACTGATTTTGGCAGAGACCGAAGAAGAGATCTATCGTTTGCGTAATGTTCGTTTAGCTGAAAAGGGCTTTTTACCCTTTGATGAAGCAGTGTGGGTGTACCACTATCTGGATCCGGCGGATTTAAAGCATCGCGACAAACAATTGCCCGATGAACGAGACAAAATGGGAGATTTGACGCCCCACTTTGTTTACAGCGTATCCCCGGAAACTGCGCAGTGGGCCGATGCTGTAGCGCTTTTTAATGATGATCTTTTACGACAGATGGTTTCGCAAGAGATGGCCGCCCTGGTTAACCGGCTGGCGGTGGCCGATCAGTTAAAAATTCACTCCAGGCATGACCTGCAGCAGGTGATGGACAAGGCCAACGGGTATGTGCAGATAGCTCTCGAATGGCTGGCTCGAAAAGAGGGCGTGGATATCGGTCAAGTGCCCCGGTTGCGGCAATATATCCGCCAATATGCCCTACACGATCTTTTCCGTCTGGGGTTTACTCAGGTGCTGCGGATCAAATGGCGCGCGGATAAATGGCGGCAAAAGGCGTGGTTTCGGTCCCAAAAGCTGCCCCTCTCTTTTTGGGATGAAAAGTGGATGGGGGTTTTGGGCGGCTTGTTGCTCAAAAAACCGCGCCATTTCAATGATCGGCCCGATGCCGTGTATACCGAGTTTGGCACATTGCAGGAGGTGAAGGCGGTTGAATCGGTCCTGGATGAAATCATACGGCTCGATTCTTTTTTAAGCTGTCTGGATCTGTCAGTTAAGGGGCCCCGGTCAACCCGTTTGACTTGGAAAAACCTGCTATTGACCCATTGGTGCCGGCAGCGGTTCAATCTTCCCCGGAAACTGGCTTCGGTGGGTGTAAAGCGCTTTCGAATCTTTTACGAAAATGAATTGATGCAATTTGAAGGCAGCGCCGGCCGTGTGCGCAAAAACGCCAAAGAGACTTTTTTAGACTGGCTCTCCTTAAAAAGCGGCTGGCCGCCGGTTAAAATTCGTCAAACTGTGGGTGGCAGCCTTGATCGCCTTTTTGACGAAGTTGAGGCGCAAATGGGACGTGTTCGGCCCGCCCATCTCGATCCGAAATATATAGAGCTCTTTATCATTAGAGCCTGAAATTATATGCCAAGGCGCGGCTGATAAGCGATACGTTTGGACCAATGTTTCGTGATGGCGGGCTTCCTGTCGTCTGCCTCGGAAGAGGGTTCAGGTCGGGAGACTTGTACCAACATGGCCATAAGGTGAACGCAGCCATAAGTTTCATCCCGAATTTTGCATGAAATTTTACCAATCTGTTATCAATGTCAAAACACCCAAACGGTGTTTGGGAAATAACAGTAAGCATATGTTAACAAGCTGAAATATCAAATATAAACAACTTCCCGGTAAAATTTCATGCAAAATTCGGGTTCATGGGAGGCGCTCAAGCGTACTTCTGTATCAGCTTCTCATATTTCACGGCTTCTTTCACCCTTCCCCGTTTTCGGCAACCGTTGGCGTAGATGGCGGCTTTACGGCATAGCATGGCCTCCGTTCTTGCGGCCTGGGTTTTGGTCAAAGGTTCATTTTGCAACAGTTTCAGAAGCGCTTGAATCCGTAAACGGTCCAGGCCCGCCATTTTTGACAGCTGATCCGCGTGGCCGCCCCGTTTGACAACCAATGGCCGGTCAATCAACGCAACCGGATAGCGGCAGGCCACCCGCAACCAGAGATCATAATCTTCGCAGGCGGGCAGGGTTTCATCAAACAGGCCCACCTGATCAAACAGTGTTTTGTGCATCATCACCGCCGACGGGCTGACCAGGCACAATTCCAAAGAGGGTTCGAAAATATCACCTGACGGTTTGCGATGCCGTTTTTTGGGATTGACCCGTTTCCCCTTACGGAGCCAGGTCTCTTCGGTTTGGCAGATCAGTACGCCAGGATGGTTTTGGAAAAAATCAGACTGGCAGGTCAATTTCTCCGGCTCCCAAAGATCGTCGGAATCCAATAGGGCGATGAGCTCACCTTTGGCATTCCTGATGCCCCGGTTGCGGGCGGCGCTAACCCCCCGATTGTCTTGGCGGATTACAGTGATGGCAGGCGTAAAGCCTGCCAGCAGGGCCGGTGTATTATCTGTGGAGCCGTCATCCACAACGATGACTTCAAATGATCTAAACTGTTGATTTAAAACCGATTCAACCGCTTCAGGAACCATGTCGGCGCGATTGTAGGTGGGAATGACGATCGAAATTCTTGGATTATTGCAGCGCATCACTTGCGTTTCTTTAGGAACGTTTTATTTTAAAGGATGTACTGAAACATAGCACTTCGAACCGCTTCTGGAAATTTGTTTTAATCAGGATGTATAAATAGATGTGGTGTCAAAAAAAACTTGCATTGTCAGTTTCGGCCTGTTAAGTAGCCACCGGCCTGACAAGAATGATAAATAATTGTTAAATGAATAGCGTTTATTCATGTTTATGGAGTTGGTAATCGCAGGCCCCATAAACAATTTCGAATCATTTACAGAGTCTGAAAGGAGACCTCAATGAGAAAGATATTCGTAGCAAGTGTAGCCCTTATTTTTAGTGTGGCAATGCTGGTTGGCTTTGCCCCGGCCGATGTTCAAGCCGAAGACACTTTTGTCACCATCGGCACCGGCGGCGTCACCGGCGTCTATTATCCCACGGGTGGTGCGATCTGCCGTTTGGTCAACAAATCCCGCAAAGAACATGGTATCCGCTGCTCGGTGGAGAGCACCGGCGGGTCTGTCTATAACCTGAACACCATCGCCGCCGGCGAGCTCGACATGGGTGTGGCCCAGTCCGATTGGCAGTATCACGCCTATCACGGTACCAGCAAGTTTGAGGAAAAAGGCCCCAACAAGGATCTGCGGGCGGTATTCTCTGTACATCCGGAGCCCTTTACCGTTGTGGCCCGGGCCGATTCCGGGATCAAAGACTTCCAGGACCTGAAAGGTAAACGCGTCAATATTGGGAACCCCGGTTCCGGCCAACGTGGAACCATGGAAGTCATCATGGAGGCCATGGGATGGACCATGGACGATTTCAAACTGGCTTCCGAGCTGAAATCGGCCGAGCAGTCCAAAGCGCTGTGCGATAATAAAATTGACGCCATGGTCTTCACCGTGGGTCACCCCAGTGGTTCCATTAAAGAGGCCAGCACCTCCTGCGACTCCGTTCTGGTGAATGTGACCGGTGCGGAAGTGGATAAACTGGTTGCCGATAACGACTACTACCGGACAGCCATCATTCCGGGCGGGATGTATCGCGGAACCGATGCAGACACCACCACTTTTGGTGTGGGCGCAACTTTTGTCTCTTCGGCCAAGGTCCCCGAAAATGTCATCTACAACGTGGTCAAAGCGGTATTTGAGAATTTTGACGAATTCAAAAAACTGCATCCGGCTTTTGTCGTCCTCAAAAAAGAGGAGATGATTAAAGACGGTCTTTCCGCACCGTTGCACGACGGCGCCGCGAAATACTACAAGGAAGCGGGCCTGATGTAATTTAGCATTAAATATGAAAAAAGTGTGCCGCTTTGCGGCACACTTTTTTCGTTTGCAGCGTCGTAAAAAACAATTGCAATCTTCCTTTGCAGGTAATGTTCTATAGCTTCTAAGCGACCCATGCCTCCGGAATAGTCCCTGCGCGTATTGTTCAACACAATGCTCTTACAGTAAGGAATCATCGCCATGACTGAATCCGAAAACCACTTGAAATCACAAGAAGAACTGCAGGAGATGATTGCTGAAACCGATTCCGGGGCGCGTAATCCAACCGGCGCTGTTCCCAAAAAGATTCTCTTTTATGTTCCCCTGGCCTGGACCCTGTTTCAGCTCTGGTACGCGTCGCCCTTGCCGTTCCTTTTCAATTTTTTTGTTTTAAACGATACCGAGGCCAGGGCAATCCATCTGGCCTTTGCCGTTTTTCTCTCTTACACAGCCTATCCCACCTTTAAATCATCGCCCCGTGACTATATTCCCATCCAGGACTGGATCGTGGGGCTGATAGCTACTTTCTGTGCAGCGTACCTTTATATTTTCTACGAAGGGTTGGCCAATCGGCCGGGTGCACCCACACAAATGGATCTCATCGTGGCAGTCGCGGGGATGATTACGTTGCTTGAGGCAACCCGACGTGCTTTAGGACCTCCGTTGATGGTGGTGGCGACGATTTTTTGTATTTACACCTTTTTTGGCCCCTACATGCCTGACGTGATTGCCCATAAGGGCGCCAGCCTCTCCAAGGGGATGTCGCACTACTGGTTGGGCACCGAAGGTGTCTTTGGCGTTGCCTTGGGGGTTTCGACAGGAATGGTCTTTATGTTCGTGCTTTTTGGAGCACTTCTGGAGTCGGCCGGGGCGGGGAACTATTTTATCCGCACGGCGTTTGCCGGTTTGGGCCACATGCGCGGTGGACCCGCAAAAGCGGCCGTTGTTTCTTCCGGCTTGACCGGTCTCGTTTCGGGCTCTTCCATCGCCAATGTGGTAACCACCGGAACCTTTACCATTCCTTTGATGAAAAAGGTCGGTTTTCAACCCGAAAAGGCAGGCGCGGTGGAGGTGGCCTGTTCCACCAACGGCCAGTTGATGCCGCCGGTCATGGGTGCGGCGGCCTTTTTAATGGTGGAATACGTAGGCATTACCTATGTCGAAGTGATCAAGCACGCCTTCTTGCCAGCCATTATCTCTTATATTGCCCTGGTCTATATTGTGCATTTAGAGGCTTGCAAACTGGGGCTGAGGGGAATGGAAAAAGCGATCACCAAAACCCTGTCCCGGAAACTGCTCTCCTTTGTTTTTACCATTTTATTCTTGATCATTATAGGCGGCGTCACCTATTATGGGTTGGGATGGATTAAAACCGTCGCGGGGGGTGCTGCGATTTATATCGTCACGGTACTACTACTTGCCGTCTATATGTTACTGATCCGGTTCGCTTGTAAAGTTCCCGAACTGGATACCAGTACGGAAATTAACGAGCTGCCCCCATTGGGGGCAACCGCCCAGGCCGGGTATTATTTCCTGCTGCCCATCGTGGTGCTGATGTGGTGCCTGGTGGTGGAAAGGCTCTCGCCGGCACTCTCAGCCTATTGGGCCACGGTTCTGCTGATTTTCATCGTTCTGACCCAGCGGCCGTTAAAGGGCTTTTTACGGAAGATGAAAGGTGACGAATTCTCATTTAAATCCGGGTTTACTGATCTGATTGAAGGCATGGTCTCCGGCGCCCGTAATATGATCGGGATCGGCGTGGCCACATCCGCCGCCGGCATTGTGGTGGGGACGGTGACTTTGACCGGAATCGGTCTGGTCATGACTGAATTTGTCGAATTTATCTCCGGCGGTCAGCTCATGCTGATCCTGCTGTTTACCGCCATCATCAGTTTGATTTTAGGAATGGGGTTGCCGACTACAGCGAACTACATTGTTGTGTCGACCTTGATGGCGCCGGTGATTGTTGATCTGGGCGCTCAAAACGGATTGATCGTGCCGTTGGTTGCAGTGCATCTTTTTGTGTTCTATTTCGGTATCCTGGCTGATGATACGCCCCCTGTGGGGTTGGCGGCGTTTGCCGCCGCCGGCATATCAGGCGGTGATCCGATTCGAACCGGTATTCAAGGCTTTACCTATGATATTCGCACGGCGGTACTACCCTTTATGTTTATTTTTAACACCCAGCTATTGATTATCGGCGTGGCCAACTGGTTGCAATTGATCATTGTGATCGTTGCTGCGGTGGCTGCCATGCTGGCCTTTGCCGCCGCCACCCAAGGCTATTTCTTGACCAAAAACCGTATCTGGGAAACAGTGGCGTTGCTATTGGTGGCGTTTACCCTTTTCCGGCCGGGATTCTGGTGGGATATGGTATTTCCGCCGCTGATTGAAAAGCCGGCCACGGAAATGGAAGCGATGGTGGCGGATATGAACCCGGGTGAACAACTGCGAATCATGTTAAAAGGCGAGGACTTAAAAGGCGAGGAATTTACCAAGACGATCATGCTGCCGGTCGGTGAAGGCGCCACCGGCGCCGTGAAGTTGAATACCATCGGCATTGAAACGCGTGCAGAAGAGGGAAAAATCCTGGTCGACAATGTGGTCTTTTCCAGTCCGGCCGAAAAAGCCGGGGTTGATTTTGATCAGGAGATTCTCAACCTTCAGGTTCCGTCGAAACGCATGCCCAAACAACTGATGTTTATTCCGGCACTACTTTTGTATGCCTTTGTCTGGTTTATGCAGCGCGGCCGCAAAGCAAAAACCGTGGCGGCCGCGTTCGCTTGACGTTGTGTGAATTTGGAAACCTTGAGATCGGAATCGACAGATTAACATCTGCCCTTTCATTTCCAGCGGGAGTTGACGATGTTTAAAAAAATATTAGTCCCCATTGATGTTGAATATCCCAACACAGCCGCCGCGGTGTATAAAAAAGCGGCGGCGCTGGCCAAACTAAGCGGCGCCAAGATCAGACTGGTGAGCGTGATGCCCGGCTTTAGCATGCCTATCGTGGCATCCTACGTCACTAAGGAAATCCGTCAAAAAGCGGCGGATGGCTTTAAGGCGGCGTTGGAGAAATTTATCGCCGAAAATTGTGACGGTCCGGTGTCGTATCGTATCCGGACGGGGAAGAACTGGGAAAAGATCATCGACGTAGCTGATAATTGGGGCGCCGATTTAATTGTGGTGTACCACAACCGAAAACGGGATATTAATGAGGTGTTCAGCGGTTCCTGTTCCGAGCGGGTGACGGACAATGCCAACTGCTCGGTATTGCGATTGCGTAACGTTTTGAGCTGATTCGTATTTCAAAGAGCCGACCGCATGTCTCGGATGACTGACGCTCTTTTGAGGAAAATTGAATATCGGGGGTATCATCTGCGACAACAGGTGATACCCTTTGCTTTTCAACGAAATTGACTCTCAGTGACGACTATCGGGGAGGAAGCGATGTTTATGAATAAACTCACAGACCATTTTGCCGGTATGCGATGTCTCAACTCCGGGATACTTGTTTTTACCGTGATGTTATTTGGATGGATGCCTGTTGCGGTACATGCTTTTGATCTATTGATAGGGACTGATGAATCGGGCACTTTTTCACATTTTACCGGACGAACACTCTGTCGGGTGATCAACAGTGAGATGGCGGATGTAAATTGTACCGTGATGCCCGGGGCCGATGAGATTAACCATCTGACCAATGTCCAGGGGGGATCCCTGGATATGGCCTTGACAGACACGCATTTGTTGTACGACGCTTTCAACAAAACCGGCCCTTTCGAATTTTTGGATATCAGTTATGCCAATTTACGCACCTTGGCGCCGCTTTATGATATCCCCTATTCTTTGATAGTTCGCGATGACGCGGCCATTACCGCACTAAACGACCTGAAGGGTAAGCGCTTCAATGCCGGCCCGGCGGGGTCTTCCCAGCGTCTTGCTGTAGAGACACTTTTAAAAGCCAAAAGTTGGCGTCGGTCCGACTTCACCCTTTTTGGTGAGCTGCCGCCCTCCCAGTCCCAGGATACCATGGCGTTTTGCCACGGCACGATTCAGGCGATACTGCATACCGGTATCCATCCCGATCCTGTGTTACAACAGCTTTTTACGCTTTGTAATGCGCGCATGGTCTCTGTTTTTGATGATGAGACCGGAAAAATGGTTGCTGAAAACGCCGCCCTTTGGGAAACCGATATTGTCGCAGATGCCTATCCCGCAGTCCCCGAAGCGCTTAAGAGCTTTGGCACAAGGGTAGTGCTGGTGGTTTCGGAAGATTTTGACGCAGCCACCGCCCGGAAGATTGTGGAACTTATTTATATCCGTCAGGATCGTTTAAAAAGCGCCCATCCCGCATTGACACTGTTTGAAGCCGCGGATGTGAAAGAAAGTGCCGCAGACATGCGGTTACATCCGGGTGCGGACGGCTATTTTTCAACCAGTGATTAATATGGATACGCTTTGCGAGGCGCATTGAACGCCGGCTAACAGCGGTTGTCATGCGCCCTGCAGCCTGTTTTGCCGTTCCAACCAAAGTGCTTATCTTGATATCCCGACACCGTCGACAGGTGTTCCACAGTTTTTGCAGCTACCATTTTTGGCGTTGATTTCTGTAATTTGAAAACCTTTCCGTTCAATCACCGTACTTTTGCACTGCGGGCATTTTGTGGTTCCGCCATCCTGACTGAAAACGTTACCCATGTACACGTAGTGTAATCCGGAATTCAGACCGATCTCTTTTGTATTGCTCAGCACCTCCAACGGAGTTGCCGGACGATCGGTCATCCGGTGGGTTGGGTGGAATCGGCTGATGTGCCATGGAGTTTGGGGCCCCAACTCATGGACGATAAACATCGCCAATGCCTTGAGCTCTTCAGGTGCATCATTGAGTCCCGGAATGATCAGGGTGGTCACTTCCAGCCAAATCCCCAGTCGCTTCATTCTTTTAAGCGTTTCCAAAACCGGCGTTAAAGCGGCGCCGCAATATTTTTTATAGAAAGCTTCGGAAAATGCTTTGAGATCTATATTGGCCGCATCCAAAAAGGGGGCGATGGCGTCTAACGCTGCTTCACTGGTATAGCCATTGGAGACGTAAACATTTTTAATCTCTTTTTCACGGGCCAAACGGGCTGTATCGAGGATGTATTCAAAGAAAATGGTCGGTTCGGTATAAGTGTAGGCAATGCTTTGGCATTGGTGTTGCTCTGCCGCCGTGATCACCGCCTGCGGCGCAACGGTTTTGCCCATGATAACCCCATCTCGCTGTTGGGGCAGTTGAGCGATATCGGCATTTTGGCAAAACCGGCAGTTGAAATTGCACCCCACAGTTGCAATGGAATAGCTGCGACTACCGGGGTAAAAATGATAAAGCGGCTTTTTTTCAATGGGATCGGCGCTTTGGGCCACCAATTGACCATAAACCAGTGTCTCCAGGATGCCCTTGCGATTGACGCGAACTCCGCACAATCCGGTTTTGTTGGGGCCGATGACACAGCGGTGGGCACACAGATGGCAATAAACGGTTTGCTTGAGGGTTTGATAAAATTGAGCTTCCATTGGATTTGTACCCCATCCGCGTTTTAAGATTCCACACGACTAACCAGCAGCCGTACCATGGAATTTTTTTGTTTTAACTTTAAGTTTCATGGGGCGGGTTTTAAAACGCGGCGTTAACTCGGCGCGTATACCGATAAATGCACCAAAGGGCATTTTTTGGACCAACGGCGACTGATCCAGTTTTTGGCAGATGGCGCCTGCGGCCGGCGGTAACAGATCAATGGCCCGCCAGGTGATGGGTATAGGCCCCATCACTTTTTTCAATAAGGCGGTGATCTCCCACAGGCTGAAAAAGACGGCGCGATTGTAGATGCTTTTCTGAAAAATGCCTTTGCAGCGACGATGGATGGCTAGAAGGGCGTAGCGGTTGAGCACCCCTATATAGAGCCGGTCTTTGGCCACGCGACAAGCCTCGGAAACGGCTTTTTCCGGATTTTCGGTAAATTCCAAGGCGTTGATTAGGAGCGCATGGTTAAAACTGTTATCATCATAGGGCAGTTCTTCGGCAATACCGCGGTCCAACTGTATGCGGTGGCCGATTCGTCGGGCGGCAAAATCGAGCATGTAAGGAGAGGGATCAATACCGGTGAGGTCGAAATGGTTTTTTAATAACGATTCCAGGGAGGTGCCGATCCCACACCCAATATCAAGGATTGAGTCGTGAAGCACAGGCTCCAGTAAATCGTGCATCAACCGGCATGACTTGTTGATAAAAAGCTGCTGATACGGATCATCAAGCGCTTTTTCACAGGCCATGGCGTCCTGGAAATCAAAAACATAACCCATCCGGGCCCCTTCAAGCGGTCACATACACATATTCATGGAATAGGCATAAAAGTATACTACAAAATTCTATGAACCGGCAAATAGCTCGACAATAACATGTACATTTTCCCCGATACCACAAAAGTTGTTTCTCCGGTTTGGAAATGTCAATGGTTTGCTTGAGCCGGCTTTTTTCCGGGGGCCGCCCACGGCGTGTGGAGCGGGTGGTTTCCTTTCGGTTATCCAGGCTTTTGGCCTTGATATCTTTTTGAGGGGGCCCTTTTTGTTTTGCGTGTTGCGGAGTTTGCCGTTGCTTTTTTCGCTCTCCGCTGGTTTTTTGAAGCGGTGGGTTTAGCTGCTTTTTCCGGTTTAAATCCAAAAAAGGTGCCGGGGAAATACCCATTTTTCAAGCGCTGACGAATGATTTCCCCGTCAGAGTGTCGCGCAGGCCTGCGTCCATTGCGTGGGGGTTTTTTATTTGGCGGTCGTTTGGCCCGACTTGAAGAGCGCTGTCTTGAAGGAGAAGGTTTCGGTGTGGATACCTTTACCGGTCCGGCTGAATCTTTTATCAACAGCGTTTCATCAATCCCTTCAACAGGAATTTTATCTCCCAATACCGACTCGATGGCTTCCAAATGGTAAACATAGCGTTCACAGGCCAGGGAAATGGCCCCGCCGGTGGCACCGGCCCGGGCCGTGCGGCCGATTCGATGAACGTAGTTTTCCGCGTCTTGAGGTAAATCGAAATTGATGACATGGGAAATATCGTCTACATGCAGGCCCCGTGAAGCAACATCCGTGGCAATGAGAATTTTAAGCTTGCCCGACTTAAACTGTTCCATCAGCCGAAAGCGTTTACGCTGTTCAAGATCACCGGTAATGCCCTCAGCCGGGAAACCGTTACCCTTTAATTTGGCCGCCAGCCATTCCACCCCCACCTTGGTATTGACAAAAATCAAGAGCCGATGCCACTTTTCCCGTTTTAACAGCCCCAGCAGCAAAGATAGTTTTTCATCCATCCCGACATGGTACAGCACCTGGTCAATCCCCTTTACCGTCACTTTTTCCGGCGCCACGGCCACAAATTCGGGGAGGTTCATATACTCGTAGGTGAGTTCCAGTACCCGGTGGGAAAGGGTGGCGGAAAACAGCATGGACTGTCGCCGGTCATATTTGGGCAGTTTTTTAAGGATGAAGCGCATATCCTTTTCAAAACCGAGATCCAACAGACGATCAGCCTCATCAATCACCAGCAGCTTAACGGCGGAAGGTTTGAACACCTTTCGCTTAATATAATCGATTACCCGGCCGGGTGTGCAGATAACAACATCTGCGCCATCGCGCAATTGCCTGGCCTGTCTTTCATAATCGATACCACCGATAATCTGAATAATGCGATAGCCTGTATGGCCACCTAAAATTTTGGCCTCTTCCATAATCTGGCTGGCAAGTTCGCGGGTGGGGGCGATAACAAGCGCCTTGGGAAGCTTCCCTTTGGCAATCTTTAGGCCTTTCATCCGGGCAAAAAGGGTCACCAGAAAAGCGGCAGTCTTCCCGGTGCCGGTTTGGGCCTGGCCCGCCACATCATTGCCTTGCAGCGTAATGGGAAGCACCTCGGCTTGGATGGGTGAACAAAATGTGAACCCGGCATTGTGGATGCCGTTGATCACCGCTTGCGGCAGGTTAAGTTGATCAAAACGGGTTCCGGTCAGAAATTCCGGTGCATTTTTTTTGCTTTCGGTATTTTCTTCGGTTGCGGGGCCAAGGTTTTCGTCGGTCATGAAACTCCTCAATAATATCCTGTTTTAAAGTGTATCATACGGCTTTATCAACGAAGTCTCAAGCTTTTATATATAGCTTGGCGGCACTGCCGCCAAAGTTATCAAACAGGAATACTGATCTGACAATCGGGTTAGCGCTTTACCTCTCATAGACCGCATGGTATGAGTTCGAACAACACAACAAACAGGAGTTGGATCTCAGTTACTGTTGAAGACAGCTTACAGCAGGTACGATGAAAAATTTCTTTAATGTGGTGACCATCGAACAGGTTCTTGACCTGGCTGACCGGTTTGCTCCGGTGGGAGAAGAGACCGTCGATCTAAACGAAGCGCACCAACGGGTGCTGGCCCAAGACATAGCCTCAACAGAGAATATTCCCGGTTTTTCCCGATCCATTGTAGATGGGTTTGCTGTGACGGCCAACTCCACATTTGGCGCCAGTGAACAAAATCCGGTCTATTTAGAGGTGGTTGGTGCGTTGACCATGGGAACGACTCCCACACAAAAGGTTTCAAGCGGTCAAGCGATGCATATTCCCACCGGCGCCATGCTGCCCAAAGGAGCCGATAGTGCGGTGATGGTGGAATATACGGAAAATCTTGATGAACAGACCATCGAAGTATACCGTTCGGTTGCACCGGGTCAGAATGTCATCCGGGCCGATGAAGATATTCAGGCGGGCCAACCCGTTTTCACCGAGGGAACGCGTTTGCGGCCCCAGGAGGTTGGCCTTCTGGCGGCCCTGGGAATGAATAGGGTCCCGGTCCACCGGCAACCGACTGTTGGAATCATCTCCACAGGCGATGAGATCATTGATCTAACCCGGACACCGCAGCCGGGCCAGGTCAGGGATGTCAATTCCCATACTTTAGCTGCTTTTGCGGCGGCGGATGGCTGCCGCCCGGTTTACCACGGTATTGCCGGCGATAACGTTGAGACATTACAAACGGTGTGTCAAAAGGCGCTTTCAACATCTGATGTGGTGATTCTCTCCGGAGGTGCATCCGTTGGTATGCGCGATTTGACCGTGGAGGTGCTCGCCGGCTTACAGGATAGCGAGCTGATGGTTCATGGTGTTTCCATCAGTCCGGGCAAGCCGACGATTTTGGCCCGTTCCGGAAACCGTGCCATTTGGGGTTTGCCCGGTCATGTGACTTCCGCCATGGTGGTTTACGCGATTATGGTACGCCCTTTTTTAGCACATCTGTCAGGTTTAAAAGAGGTCATGGTGAATACGCCCACCCTTACCGCGACGTTGAGCCGCAATCTACCGTCCGCCCACGGACGGGTGGATTATATACGGGTACGCCTGGTTGAGGAGAACGGCCACTGGACAGCGGAGCCTGTTTTGGGTAAATCGGGGCTGATCCGCACCATGGTAGAGGCCGATGGGCTGGTAGCCATTGATAAGGATACTGAAGGGTTCCTTGAGGGTGACTCGGTGCCGGTAATTCCGGTCTAGCACGATCTAACACCCGGATAGATGACCGCTGATGATACGCAAGAATTTTCCACGCTGGAATAATAGTACCAGGCCATGGATACCCCAAAACCCAACATCTATTTAGAAATGAAGTCTCGCAAGCGGGCGCAGCGGTTGATGCTGAAAACCTTTGAAGACGTTTTAAAGCGGCCCGAGGAGTCTGTTTCCGTCACTGCCGCCGTGGGCCGGGTGACGGCCCGGGCCATTACCGCGCGGCTCTCATCGCCCAATTTCCATGCTGCAGCCATGGACGGCATTGCTGTCAAGGCGGCGCGGACATTTGGCGCCAGCGAGACGGCACCCATCGCATTGACCATCGGCGCAGATGCCGTGTCGGTGAATACCGGTCAAGTGTTGCCGCCCGGTACCGATGCGGTGATTATGATTGAAAATGTCCATCAAATCGATAAAACCACCTGGGAAATTCAAGCGCCGGCCGCACCTTGGCAGCATGTTCGCAAGGTGGGTGAGGATATTGTGGCAACGGAACTCATTTTTCCCGGCGGCCATTTGGTTACCCCATATTGTATTGGCGCTTTAATTTCAGGGGGTGTGTTTAAAATACCGGTTTGCCGCAGACCAAGGGTGTTGATTATCCCTACGGGTAACGAAGTCGTTGATTGGCGGAATCGCCCGGATATTGTACCCCGGCCGGGCCAAGTGCTGGAGAGTAACGCTGCGGTATTGGGGGCATTGGTTCACCAATGGGGAGGGGCGATGTCTTCGCATCCCATTGTCCCCGATGATCCGGACCGGATCAGGCAAGCGGTGCGCCAAGGAGTTGAAGAAGATGTTGATGTGGTGCTCACCATCGGTGGCTCATCGGCTGGCACCAAAGATCTGGTCAAAAGGGTTTTTGAGACCTTAGGTGAAGTGTTGGTACACGGCGTTACCATGATGCCGGGTAAGCCCTTGGTCATCAGTCGTATTGCCGACAAGCCGGTGTTTGGGCTGCCAGGCTATCAGGTGTCCGCAATTTTGGCCTTTGAACAATTTGTAGGGCCGCTGCTTCGCCGGATGCTGGGAGCTAAGGAGGCAAAAAGGCAAACGGCCATGGCGCTGCCTTCACGCAAGATCCCTTCAAAGTTAGGACTGGAAGAGTTTTTACGGGTGCGGCTGGGAGTGGTGAACGACCGGTTGGTGGCAGCGCCCCTGCCGCGCGGGGCGGGTAATATTACCACCATCACCGAGGCCGATGGTGTGGTGCGCATCCCATCAAACGTGGAAGGTGTGAACGAGAACGATGCGGTTGAGGTGGAGTTGCTGCGGTCCATGGCGGAGATTGAAGATACGGTGGTAGTCGTGGGTAGCCACGATAACAGCCTGGATCTGTTGGCTGACCTTTTGGCCCGTCGAGGCCGGGGACGGCTATCGTCGAGTCATGTGGGCAGCATGGGCGGGATCATGGCTTTGAAAAAAGGAGTCAGCCATATGGCCGGTGCGCATCTGCTGGACACTGAAACCGGCATCTATAACCGTAATTACATTGACCGTTTTCTGCCGGACCTGCCCGTCAAACAGGTGAATCTGGTTGGTCGGGATCAGGGGCTGATCGTTCCAAAAGGCAATCCGCTACAGATTCAAGGGCTGGAAGACGCGCCAGGCGGCAAACTAAGGTTCTTAAACCGGCAAAAAGGTTCGGGCACCCGAATTTTATTGGATTACCGCTTGCATCAAATGGGTATTGATCCCGACACGATCGACGGTTACACCAACGAAGAGTTTACCCATATGACAGTGGCTGTGGCCGTACTGACCGGCGCGGCGGACACGGGGTTGGGGATTTACGCTGCAGCCAAAGCACTCGATCTGGATTTTATCCCCGTGATCACCGAACAGTACGATCTGATTATCCCGGAAGCCTATTTTTACCGGGATCAAATGCAAGCCCTTCTCGACACGATTCGCAGCGATGACTTTAAAACCGGGGTGGCCGCATTGGGCGGATATCATACGGAAAAAACCGGACAGCTTGTCGATTCGTAAAAGCTCAATAAGAGGAACATTCACCATTGACCATTGCCCAGGCAGCCGTTTTAGGGCTTATCCAGGGGTTGACCGAGTTTCTGCCGGTCTCAAGCTCCGGGCATTTGGTGTTGCTGCAGCAAATATTGGGCATTACCGAACCGGTGTTATCCTTTGATATCGCCCTTCATGTGGGAACGCTGCTGGCGGTGTGCACCTGTTTTTTCAATGATCTGCTGGCAATTATCAAGGGCTTGACGGGTAGCGCCGCCGCGCGGCTACAAAATCGGCTCATCACCGCGGAAGAAAAAAAAAGTCTATATATCACGGGTATGATAATTTTGGGCTCCATTCCCACCGCCATCATTGGTTTGTTGTTTAACCGGATCGCCCATGCGCTTTACACATCTGTTTGGGTTGTGGGGTGTATGCTGGTATTTACCGGAACGTTCCTATGGGCCACCCGGTACGCCGGTTTCAGGCCCCCAAAAAAACAGGGTCTGACCGGACCCAGGGCTTTCGGTGTTGGTATCGTTCAGGGACTGGCCGTATTGCCGGGTGTCTCCCGTTCCGGCGCCACCATTGCCATGGCTCTTTTTTTAGGTGTTGACCGGGCCACTGCGGTACGGTTCTCCTTTTTACTGTCAATTCCAGCCATTTTAGGCGCGGCATTGTTGGCCCTGCTCGATATCAACCCTACCGACACGATGGATCCGGGTGTTGTGGGGGTGGGGGTGGTCATCGCGGCGGTGACCGGTTATCTAACCCTTAAATGGCTGGTGTATATGGTTCGAAAAGGGCGGTTGCACCACTTTGCCCCTTATTGCTGGGGGATGGGTCTTTTGGCGCTCGGATGGCATTTTGTAAAAATTCCATACGGATGATTGATCCAACACCTCCACCCTGAGTTGACAGAATGTGGCTTGCAAAAACGTTGCTGTAACAACTAAGATAAAAGGTTAGATGATCCGTTTCTGTTAATCGATGTATAGGAAAGACCATGAATCCGCAAATATTTAGAGAGTACGATATCCGTGGAGTCGCCGGAGAAGATTTGGATGAAAAAGATGTCGTGTTGATTGGAAAGGGCGTTGGAACATATCTGAAACGTCATGGAAAAACAAAGATCAATGTGGGCCGCGACTGCCGGCTCACCTCGGATCAATACACCGCCAGACTGATTGAAGGCCTCATCGCCGCCGGCTGTGATGTAACCGATATCGGCGTTTGCCCCACACCGGTGCTCTACTTTAGCATTCACCATTTTGCCAAAGAGGGGGGGGTGATGGTGACGGCCAGTCACAATCCGGGTAAGTACAACGGCTTTAAGCTTTGTATCGGCGCTTCATCAATTCACGGCGAGCAGATTCAAGCGATCCGCCGTATGATCGAAACAGAAGATTTTGAATCCGGTCATGGAGAGCGTGATCGTACCGATGCGGTCACTCCCTACAAGGCACATCTATTGGACCATATTAAGCTGGCGCGGCCCTTGCGGGTTGGTGTGGATGCGGGAAATGGCACCGCCGGGGTGGTGGCCGTGCCGCTGATGCGCGCTTTGGGCTGCGATGTTAACGATCTCTATTGCAACATGGACGGCACTTTCCCCAACCATCCGGCGGACCCGACAGTGGCAGCCAATATGGCTGAACTGATTGATTTGGTAACGTCGAAAAAATTAGATCTGGGGATCGGTTTTGACGGCGATGGTGACCGCATCGGCGTGGTGGATGAAAACGGCGATATCATTTACGGCGACCGATTGATGATTATTTTTGCGCGGGAGATCTTGTCACGCAAACCCGGCGCCACATTTGTCTCCGAAGTGAAATGCTCCAAAGTGATGTACGATGACATTGAAAAGAACGGCGGTAAAGCGATCATGTGGCGTACGGGTCACTCGTTCATCAAGGATAAGATGAAAAAGGTGGGTGCGGCACTCGCCGGTGAAATGAGCGGACACATCTTTTTTGCCGACGGTTATTTTGGATTTGACGACGCCACCTACGCCGCTTTGCGTTTAATGACGATTGTCGCCAAAGATAAGCGGCCGCTTTCCGCCTATTTGGCGGATATTCCCCAAACCGTCACCACACCCGAAATCCGGGTGGATTGCCCTGATGCAATCAAGTTCGATATTGTTGCAAAGGTGACCGCCTACTTTAAAGAGCGGTTTGATGTGATCGATATTGACGGTGTGCGGGTGCTCTTTGACGACGGCTGGGGGCTCGTACGCGCCTCCAACACCCAACCCGCGCTGGTGTTGCGGTTTGAGGCGTTGACCCAAGAGCGTCTTGATGAAATTCGATCACTGGTGGAAGGCGTGCTGGCCAGGATGAAGCAGCATTCGGTATAACCCGGATACCCCTGCGGATGCCATCCATCGACAAAAAAATATTCGGCACACTGTTTTTTTCCGTTTTCGCCACTGTCACCGGCGTCGGGATAGTGGTGCCGTTCTTACCTGTTTATGCCCACTCGTTGGGCGCGGGTGGATTCGCCATCGGTCTGATATTCGGCGCCTTTTCCATCTCCAGAACTTTTTTTCTGCCATATTTCGGGCGTCTGTCCGACCTTAACGGGCGCAAGCCGTTTATCACCACCGGGCTTTTATTGTATACCCTCATCGCTTTTGTTTTTATCTGGGCCGATACGGTTCCGGTCTTGATCATTGTGCGTTTTTTACAAGGCATTGCCTCGGCTATGATCATGCCCGTGGTGCAGGCCTATGTGGGTGATATCACCCCCAAAGGCCGGGAAGGTGCAGTCATGGGTCTTTTCAATGTGTCGGTGTTTGCCGGCTTGAGCCTGGGACCACTCATGGGCGGTATCCTTTCCGATCATCTGGGCCTGGCGGCCACGTTTGCCACCATGGGGGTATTGTCACTGGTCGGTTTTTTTCTTAGCTGGATGGCGCTGCCGTCCACAAAAGAGGAACGGATTCCAGCCCGGTCCGCACCGCCGGCCGCATTACGTCAAATTATTACCGATCCGCTGGTCCTCCGTCTGGCCGGTTTCAGAATGGCCTATACAACCGCCATCGGCATTATCTGGGGGTTTTTACCGGTTCTGGGATCGGTCCAACTGGGCTTTTCCAGCACCACGGTGGGAATTTTGGTGATGGAAGGAGTTTTGGTCAGCGGGCTCTTGCATATGCCCATGGGGTACTTGGCCGACCGCATCCATCGCCGTAAGATGATGATTATCGGCGGATTGCTTGTGGTCCTTGCCATGGCGGCATTGATTTGGGCCACTACCTTTTGGCACTTTTTCTGGGCCAATTTGATTTTCGGTGTCGGCGGTGGCATTTCAATGCCGGCATTGATGGCGCTGACGGTCGTCAAAGGCGATCAAGATAACGCGATGGGTTCAGTGATGGCGCTGATGGTGATGGCCCACAGCTTTGGGATGATGTTAGGGGCGATGACTGCCGGGATAATGATGGATTTTATCTCTCTGCGCCAGGCATTTTTTCTGGGTATGTTGTTTATGGCCATCATGACGGCGTGGGTCACCTGTTCACCGAAACCCTTTAAAAATATTGGCGGCCGTCTGGCCGATGTCTTTCCCAAAGCGGCCCCAAAGCCCCCTTTACCCTTGGGAGATGAGCCGCGCTAATATAAATGGTATCTGATCATCAGGCGGTCACATGAAATCATTACCATAGGAAAATTGTTATGCAGAAAAAGAGAAGCCGCAAATGGCTGATGATAATCTTGGGCTTGTATTGCGGTCTGCTAATGATGCCGTTTCAGGTGACAGCCCGGAACAGTCAGGGTGATGATACCCCTGTCTATTCACTGGACACACTCTATGCGCGGGCTCTAAAAGAGGCTGAACGGATTCAATTGGCAGAGGAGGATCTTTTTCTGGCCCGCTTGAAGAACCGTAAGGCCCGGTCCGTACTGATACCCCGCTTTTCGGCCTTCGGCAGTTACCGCCACTACGACGAGGTTCAACGACAAGATGATGTCATTTTGCAGCCGGAATGGAGCAGCACTTATGGCCTGCGATTGGATCAGTCCTTTACCCTAAACGGTCGGGAAATCACCGCCTACAAAATCAGCAAGGATCTGATTGGTAAAGAGGCCCTCGATTTGGCGGCGGTTCGGGAGGAGCTGTTGATTCAAACGGCGGCGGCCTATTACGATGTTTTAAATGCCGAAAAAAGACTTGAGATTGCTAACGCCAATGTCACCCGCCTTAATACCCAGCGTGATTCGGTGGCCGTGAGGCTGGAGTTGGAGACGGTGACCCGTCCGGATCTATTGCGGGTGGAGGCGGAACGCTCCCAGGCGCTTACCGGACAGATCCAGGCTCAAAATGCGATTCTGCTGGCCAAGGCCCGGTTGGCGGCTATCTGCAGTTTGGAAGGTGACTTTCGGTTGAAGGAGGCCGAACTTGAATCCGAAACGACACCGGAACCGGCATTGACGGAAATAATTGCCGACGCAATGACCCGGCGCGCCGATATCCAGGCGTTGTCACTGGAAAAGACCATCGCCGATAAGACCGTGAAATACACCAGGGGCGAACTTTGGCCGAGATTGGCTGTGGAAGGGGTCTGGGCCAATAACGATACCGATCCCTCAAACAGCGCGCCCGTGCAAGAGAGCCTGTACGGAGGTGTTTCCCTCAATTTCACCCTTTTTGACAGCGGCTTGCGTAAAGCGAATATCATGGAGAGTGAAGCACGCAGCCGCCAAGCGCAACTGGCCCTGAATGCGGCTAGAAAGCAGGTGACTGTCGATGCGAATCAGGCCTATTTGGCCTATAGGGCCAGCAAAAGCACTTTAACGGCGCTTGAGGATGAGCTGAGATTTGCCCAAGAGAATTTTGATGCCGTCAACACCCAGTTTGAGTACGGCCTGGCCAACAGTGTAGATGTCATTGACGCCAATACCCTCTTGGTAACAGCAGAGCAGCAACTGGTGGAGGCGGCCTTTCGAAACCGGCTGGCGCTGCTTCAGATTGACCGGGTCAGGGGGCGGCTGTTGGATGAGACCTTGGAGCGTTTGGGCAAGGTTGGTGAGAAGGACCAATAGAACAACGCAAACCACGATCGATACGAAAAATTCAATATGTTTTTTCGGGCCTTTCGTGATGAAAAATTAAAATTTTAACCCCTGCCGGGCGTTGTTGATGCGCTTTTCGGAAATTTGATACCTCGGCTGGTAATACGGCGCCCGGATCATTTTCAATGGATCCAATAGGGTGATGTTTGCCGGATCCCGAATTAAATCCCAATGGAATATTTCATAGGCAAGGTCTGGCGAAGCCAACCCCAAAGAAAAATGGAGGTGGGACCGAATCTTTGCCTTTTCACGGCGCTCGTTTTTAGAGACGCTTCCCATAATTTCCTCCCGTATTGATGGAAATCCGTTCAAATAGATATCAATTATACCACCGGCCTTTGGAATAGTAAAACACCATGTGGTTTCAAAGTGACCGACACTCTGGTAAGAAGAGAGCAAAAGCATTTAAGGCGGCAAGATCAATATTTCGCCGGGTTGGTCGTATTGATGGGACGGATACTGTACAACTTGATACTGCATTTGGGCCTTGTGTTGTTTGGGCCTTTTCTGATGATCGGACTGTTTTTTTCCGGGAAGCGGCGCATATCCGTCCTGGAACGCCTGGGCATTGTTTTGCCATCTGCTGAAATACTGGCCGATGGCGAAGGGCATATATGGATTCACGTCTTGTCGGTGGGTGAATTTCGGTCGGCGGAGCCGTTGATCAACCGAATGGTTGACAAATACGGCGGTTCAAAGCTGGTGCTGACCACTTCCACGATGACCGGCCAGAACCTCGCCCGGCAGCGTTATGGTGGAAGATTGAAAGCCGTTGGTTATTTCCCTTACGATATTCCCTGGGCCGTTGGCCGGGTCTTGAAGCGGATCAATCCAGAGTTGGTGGTGTTGGTGGAATCGGATCTGTGGCCTAATTTCTTGGCGGCGGTCAACCGCCGTAACATTCCGATTGTTTGGGCCAACGCGCGGATTTCAGCCAAAAGTTTTACGGGCTACCGGCGCTATAAAGCGATTTTGAAACCCATGTTTAATCAGTTTGACGCCATTGCCGCCCAAACAGAGGGGGACGCGGAAAAATTAAAGTGTTTGGGCGTTCCCGGCAAAATAATCGCCGTTACCGGTAACATAAAGTTTGATCAACCGGTGACTCCGGTCGGGAGTAACTGGATTGTAACGGAACGTCAAAAAATGGGCTGGGCCGACACCACCCGGTTGATCGTGGCGGGCAGCACCCACGCGGGAGAAGAAAAACAGCTCTTTGCGGGATTTCGACAATTGCAGCACCGGCAGCAGGATTTGGGCCTGATTGTGGCTCCCCGGGACCCGAAGCGGGCCGAAGCGGTAATTGATATGGGTGGTGATGCAGGATTGAACATGGCTTGCTATAGCCGGCTGCCTGAAAAGGGCGCACCCTTCAACGGGATCGTGGTCGACCAAATGGGCCTCTTACGCAGCCTTTACGCGTTGGCGGATGTGGCTTTTATCGGTGGCAGCCTGATCCCTTTCGGGGGTCACAATCCTGTTGAAGCGGCCGTTTTGGGGAAGCCGATGTTGTGGGGACCGCACATGGATAATTTTGTCGCCATGGCGGCGGCATTTATCAATGCCGGAGCGGCCAGGGAAATTGACGGGCCGAAAGCGTTTGAAAATATGGCGGCCTACTGGTTGAATGATTCCATGGCGGCTACAACCGCCGGAACGGCCGGGCGCAAACTGGTGCTGCAAAATCGAGGCAGTGTGGCCGGAATCATGGCGATTGTAGAGAGGATCTATGACGCCTGATCCGATACAAGCGAAGCGTATTTTGATTCGCAGCGCCAATTGGATTGGCGATGCGGTGATGTCCACCCCTGCGGTCCATACAATCCGCCGTAACTTTCCCGAGGCCCACATCGGCATTTTGGCCCAACCGTGGGTAGCGCCGGTTTTTCATGCCAACCCCCATGCGGATGAGGTGCTGATCTACGATGCCAAAGGCGCCCATAAAGGGCTTTTGGGCAAATGGCGATTGGCCGGTCGATTACGGCGGCAAAATTGGGAGATGGGTGTTGTCTTACCCAACTCCTTTGAGTCGGCACTGCTTTTTGCCATGGCCCGGATTCCCTTTCGCATCGGGTATAAAACCCAGCATCGCAGGTTGTTACTCTCCCATCCAACTGTATTAAACCGGCAGTTGAAAGAGAACTCCCATGAAACCGAACATTATTTAAGGCTTCTCGAGTTAAGCGGTCTACGGGTAGAGCCGTCCGGTTTGGAGCTCTATGTGGCGCCTGATGATAAAATTCGTGGAGCTGATCTTTTAAGGAAAAACGGGATTATCACCGGGGAGCTGCTTATCGGCATCAATCCGGGTGCTGCTTTTGGTACGGCCAAACGATGGCCGGTAGACCGGTATGCCCGCCTGGCCGATCAACTGGCAAAACAGTACCAGGGACGGATTCTGATATTCGGGGGACCGGGAGAAAGGGGGGTGGCTCAAGAGATCGCCGACGCGATGAACCACACGCCAATCATCTTAAGCGGCAAGACCACCCTGGGCGAAGCCATTGCCCTGGTGGATCAATGTCGCCTTTTGGTAACCAACGATTCCGGGTTGATGCATATAGGGGCGGCTTTACATCAACCGCTGGTGGCGATTTTCGGTCCCACCAACCCATTGACCACCGGCCCGTTAAGCGCCAAGGCGAAAATTGTCCAATATCCCATCGAGTGCAGCCCCTGTTTGCAAAGGGAGTGCCCCCTGGAGCATCATGGCTGCATGGAAAATATTTCCGTGGAACGGGTACTTGGAGTGTGTCAATGGCAACTGGCTCAATCAACATGAAAATACTCATTGTTAAACTGAGCGCCATTGGCGATGTCATTCATACGCTTCCAGCATTAAACGCCCTTCGGAATCACTACCCTGAGGCAAACATTACCTGGCTGGTGGAAGCGGCGGCGGCGGCGATCATTGCCGATCATCCCGCGTTAGATCAAGTAGTGATCTCCCGGCGCAAAGAGTGGGTTGATGCCATTTTAGGTAAAAGCTGCAGCGAACGTAAACAGGCATTGAAAGAGGCTTTCGGCTTTATTCGGGAGTTGCGTCAAACTCGCTATGACCTGATCATCGATTTTCAGAATCTGCTCAAAAGCGGATTCATGGTGGGGTTGGCCCGAGGGGATTGCAAGGTCGGTTTTGACAAAGGGATGCAGCGCAACGAAAAAGCGCACTTTTTTTACAACCGGCGGGTACCGCCGGTTAGCATGGAGATGCACGCCATCAAGCGCTATTTGATGCTCCTTGAAGCCATCGGTATTAAAGCAAAGGAGATCAGCTATCAAGTCCCTGTTTCCGATGCCCATCAGAATATGATTGATCAGCTTTTGGCAAAGGAGGGGGTTGATAAAAATCAGCCCCTGGTGGTCATCAGTCCCATGGCCCGCTGGAAGACCAAATTGTGGCGGCCGGAGCGGTTTGCCCAGGTGGCTGATTATCTTTTAGGCGCCGCTCAAGTCAAGGTTGTGTTTACCGGCGGAGCAGCGGATCGGGATAAAGTGGATGTTATTTTAAACATCATGACGAAAAAGGCTGTTAATCTGGCCGGCCACACTTCCCTGAAAGAGCTGGCGGCGCTCTGTCGGCGGGCCGAGTTGTTTATCTCCACCGATACGGGCCCCATGCATCTGGCCGCGGCCATGGGAACACCCGTGGTGGCGCTTTTTGGACCCACCGCACCATGGCGGACCGGCCCCTATGACGACGGGCACCGGGTCATTTTTTCCAAAGATCCTTGCGCGCCCTGTTTTAAACGGACTTGCGACACCAGTTTATGCATGGCCCACATTACCGTGGATGAGGTGCTCAAAGCGGTTGCGAGCCTGTTGAAAATAGGATAAGGATGGGCTATCCGTGGAATGACATAGAGGTCATTATGCCCATTTATGAATACCAATGCCAAGCTTGTGGGCGCCGGTTTGAGGAGTTGGTTTTTTCCGCCTCGGCGCCGACGCCTGACTGCCCGGATTGCCGGAGCGATAAAGTGGAAAAGCTGATGTCCGCCGCCGCAGTGCGGCCCGCGGGGGCGCCCAAGGGAAGCGGCGGCTTTGCGCCGCCCGGATGCGGCCCCGGGGCGGGCAGGCGCTGACCCGGCGGTTAGCGCAGCCGGGTCGGTTGAGTGCATCGTACTTGTTTTTTCCCCGCGTTAATGCGATGGCGGATTCTGTGAAAGATCGCGATTATCAACGTCTCTCGTGGAACTTACAATTTTGATCGTAGCCGCTTGTGAGGGTGAACGGCCGCATCAAAAGCGTTCATGGAGGTAAAAAAAATGCCGCAGGCAGGTAAAGTGATACCCTTTATCATTGTGCTGATTCTCTTTTTGGGGTTTCAGGGGCTTTTTGTTCTGGCCGATCAATGCAAAACAGCCGAAGCGACAGCGGTGGCGTTTACCAGGGCCTATTACGGACTGGATAAAGATGTAAACAGGTTGGTTTGTGAAAAGAACCGCGTGGATGAAGAGGGCGCCGATGCGGTGGATAATTTTTTCCATGTCGTTTCCACCGAGGCTCGGGCCATGGGGCACAATTTGAATTACATGCGCAGCCAGTTGATGAAATACCATGTGACGGCTCATAAAGTGAGCGACACCGAGGTGGATGTGCATATTGAAGGCACCCGCAAACGATGTATCAATCCGATTTACACACTCGTGGGCAAGCTTTTCTCTTTGGGCGACACCTACGCGTTTGATCAAAAACTCAAAGTGGTTAAAGAAGACGATGGCTGGAAGGTGTGCGGCGACCTTTTTTCACCCACCGCGGCCAAAGCGATCTACGGAAACAACCCGATTTAACCCGGATTTTGCATAGCAACTTTTCGATTGTCTAAAAAAGCGCGCCCTTTCAGAATGATCTTGGTTCAGCCGAACCACGAAAAGTCGGAACCTGATTCCCAGGGGATGGGCGTCTCCTTGAGGTCTCCGAGGCGGCATGGTTAGCGCTGGATCGCGCCTCAATTTTACCGATGAGCGGTGTTATGGGGTCATTCGATGTTTGAGGCAATTTGAGACGGTCAACGGTAAGTTTTCCGACCTCAAACTCGCACCGTGTAATATCTCTGGGTATATAGAAAAAGATATCGCAGAAAATACTTGCGGTTTATTAACACTGTTATACCGAAGCAATCAAAGGAGGATGTGTGTTACCTGAAAAACAAAAATCCGCATATGAACAATTTTATGAGTCAACTGCAAAAAATGAACTTTTGGATCCGAAAACAACAGTTATGATTCAGTTAGCCGTATCTTTTGTGATCGGCTGCTATCCATGAATGGAGCATTTCTTTGGAGTTGCCAAAGAAACAGATCTTACAGATGATGAAATCGGAATAGTTCAATCAATAGCCATGGGAGTATCTGCCGGAAGAATTAGAGCGCAATTCAAACAGGTAAGAGAAAATCTCGGCTATGAGACCTTTGCATAACACCCCTTTTGGCCCAAATTTCGGTGTCAGGTTCAAAATGAGTTTCAATTTCGTACTCTTCATACAGAAATATCTGATTAAACACAAGTTTCATCTCCCAATTAGATTGGAGCAATTATGCCGGTATATGTCAATGAAAATGAGACACACTCGTCAATAAATTAGACTCCAATTCTGGGCTTTTGGGTTTATTGATCCATACCGCTTTCGGCAGATCATGGGGCTTGGGCACCTTTCCTTTAAACCGCTCCGGATTATTTTCATAGGCGCTT
>Ga0209457_1000026_pt1 | contig 66952 bp, 65 predicted proteins | sample WorMetHEROISLAND_5_FD_187410 | JGI IMG/M metagenome (GOLD analysis project Ga0209457, IMG submission 187410) | Marine gutless worms symbiont microbial communities from Max Planck institute for Marine Microbiology, Germany - Olavius sp. 5 HERON... ... | reverse complement strand
ATACTCAAACCTATTACACAAGCAAAGATTAATTGTATTGTTAGTTTAACACTTTTCATGATTTGGCCCTCCTATTGTTCATTAGACTATATTGAAGTTTTTTTTTTTTTTTACAAACACAAATAAATTTAGTACAATAAAATCTTATAGTCAAGAAAAAAATTTCGATACAAAATATAGTAGTTATTTTCTTTATTTTTCAAATGCAAGCTTAAATTATTTTTGTTCTGCGGTGCAGGTGGCGGTTTTGCCCCGCGCTAGCGCGCTAAACACAACTAATTTATTTTAGTGTTGTAAATATATTCGTAGGTTTTAGAGTTTTACTTAATTATTATGCCCATTAATTCAAACTCAGAAGCAGCAGTGATTTGGACTTTTTCAAAATTGCCAACTTTTGTTGGGCCGTTAACTTTAACGATATTATCGACTTCCGGTGAATCAAATTCGGTGCGCCCAAGGGCGATGTTATTAGTGATATCATCGATTATTACAGCTATTCTTGATCCGATGAGAGCGGTATTTTTTTGCAGCATTATTTCATTTTGGATATCTTGCAGATGAAATTTTCGCTCATTTTTGATTTGTAAAGGAACATTATCATCTAATTTTTCTGCCAGTGTGCCTTCTTCTTCCGAATAGGTAAAAATTCCCAGCCGATCAAATCTAATTTCCTCAATAAAATCACATAATTCTTTAAAATCATCTTCAGTTTCGTTTGGATAACCAACTATAACAGTGGTTCGCAAGCGGATGTTGGGCAAAGCAGTTCGGATATTTTGAATTTTTTTACGAATTCCATTCTGGCCTAATCCGCGCCGCATTGAATTTAAAATTGAATTAGAAGCATGTTGAATTGGGATATCCAAATAATTGCATAATTTGTTCATTTTTGCAAGGGAATCAATAATTTTCTGGGACAAATGCGCCGGATGAGCATAATGTAACCTTATCCATTTTAATGCTCCACCAATTTTATCTAATTCTAATAATAAGGCTCCAAGATCAACTTTATTGTTCAAATCCCAGCCGTAAGTTGTAGTATCTTGTGCGATAATCAATAATTCTTTAACGCCGTTTTTCACAAGTTTTTCAGCTTCCATTTTCAAAGATTCAACCGGGCGTGAAATTTGCTTTCCGCGCATCAATGGTATACTGCAAAAGGAGCAGCCATTGTCGCAACCTTCAGCTATTTTTAGATAGGCATAATGTCTTGGCGTTAAAAGTGAGCGCCAAAACAATGGATCGTCCTTTACAAATGGTTCCCCTGTAACGAATTCTATAATTTGGCGCTGGTCGTTCACACCAAAGAATTGATCAACTTCCGGTAGCTCTTTTTTCAATTGTCCCGGGTAGCGTTCAGAAAGGCAGCCCAGCACAATTAATTGCGTTGTTTGAGCAGTTTTTTTTAATTCAATCGCTTGCAAGATTGCGTCAATAGATTCGTCACGAGCTTGGTCAAGAAATCCGCAAGTATTGATTATTATTGTGTCAGCATCTTCCGCATTATCAATAATTTGCGCATTAGTTTGTTTAAGTCCACCGATCAATATTTCCGAATCTACTAAGTTTTTGGCGCAACCTAAACTTAGCAAATAAATTTTATTATTCGACGTTGTCGTCATTCCCAATCAGTGAGCTGACGTAATCTTCAGGATTGAATGAAATTAAGTCATCCAATTGCTCGCCAATACCAATAAACATAACGGGAATTTTCAATTCTTCATATAACGGAATAGCTATCCCACCTTTAGCGGTGCCATCCATTTTGGTTAGTATTGCGCCATCAATTTTGAATAATTTTGCAAATTCCCGAGCTTGAATCAGAGAATTTTGCCCCAAGCTGGCATCAATAGTTAATACCGTGTAAATATTAAACTCTGCGAAGTGTTTCTCTACAATTCGTACCATTTTCTCTAATTCTGCCATTAAATTTTTATAGGTATGTAAACGGCCGGCTGTGTCCACAATGATTATATCACTTGCTTTTTTTTTAGCTGATTTCAGTCCATCGAACAAAACAGCGCTTGGATTTCCGGATTGCTCGTTACAAACAATGTCAATATTTAATCGTTGTGCCCATCTTTCTAATTGCGCTGCCGCCGCTGCACGATATGTGTCTGCACCAATCATAAATAACTTATGATTTTGTTTGCTTAGATAATTTGCTAATTTAGCAGAAGTAGTTGTTTTCCCCGTACCATTAACGCCCACAATAAAGGCAACCGAATTTTTTGATATCCCGGGAATAGCATCCTTTTTTGGTAGATGATTTAACAATGTTTTTTTTATTAAATCAATTGGTTCAATTGATTTGTCTTTTTTTAATTTTTCAATTATTATATCGGTTGTCGGAATGCCAACGTCAGAACTGATTAAACTGGTTTCCAATTGGACTAAAAGATTCTCATCAATCCGTTTTCGCTTTAAAGCATTTATTGGTTCACGGATGGAATTACGAGTTCGATTTAACGCATTAAAGAATTTTGTTTTTAGTTTCATTTATTGTAAATCGAATTAAATGCATCAAAGTAGCGCTTCATATAAAACACCCAACTAATTGACAATAAAATTAATGCAGCAATTACAGAAACTTGTTTTAAATTATCTAAAATAGGAATCTGAAATACATGTAGTACTAACATAATCGCAACTGTTGCGGTGGCCAACTTGCCGGTATAATTTGCACCATTCACGACTTTCGTATGGTTGATTAAATACACACCGGGCAAAGTAATACTGATATATCTAATGATAAAAAAGATGAAAAACCACATCGGAAATTTATCGGCCAAAACTAAGTAAAAGGTTATGGAAACAATCACAATCGAATCTGCCAAGGGGTCCAGCCACATACCAAGATGCGTAACTTCGTTCGCGCGCCGCGCAATAAATCCATCAAGCAAGTCAGATGCAATGATTAGCGCAATTAATAATGCGAGTACAAATATTGCATCTGGTTTGTCCAAATAATATATCAGTGGTAAAACCAGAAAAACGCGGAGCAAACTAATGAAATTTGCGAGTGTTAAAATCCGCTCAGGATGGGTTATTTTGACTTTTTCACTTTCCATTATTTTCTAAAGTTATTTTTGAGTCGCAGAGTTCGTCAATAAATTTACTATCATGCGAAATCAATATTAAATGTTTATTCATTAAATATTTATTGAAGTGGGAAAATAAAATTTGCTTTTGGCGGTTTCCCATTCCAAACGTTGGTTCGTCAAATATTAGTAGGTCATATTTGCATTTTGTCAGGATTACAATCAGGATAACTCTTAAAGTTGTCCACGGTAAATCTATAGCATGTAAATTATTTACTTTATACCAATCGATATCCAAAGATTTTAAAATTGTTGAAATATCATGAATTTGCGATCCAGCCAATTTGTTGTTTTTTATTAACAATTTGATAAAATCATTTGGACTTAAAATTCCTAATGTTTTTTCGGGGAATTGGTCAAGATAACCAAGATTTATGTTTTTCCGAGATTTACACTTTAATTTAATGCTTCCGGCGTTCGGTTTTTCTAATTTTGATAAAAGGGCTGCCAAAGTGGATTTACCGGATCCATTTTCTCCAGTTATCCCGAGGCATCTGAAATGCGTTTTTGAAATGCTAAAATTACTAAAAATTGGTCGCTGATTATCATAGCTAAAATCAAGTTCATTAATAAATAAACTTAGCTTTCCGGGAGGTAAAATAACCTTTGGAAATTTAATTTGTGGTTGTGGAATTAGCGATTTTAATTTTGAATTTGTCATTTCCCACTTTGTATCACCAAATTTTAAATCGTAATCGTCTGACGTGAACCACATAATTATTGATTGTTTGGTGTGCTTTGGGAATATTTTACGCACGATTCTTTCTTTTACTGCAGAACTTAAGAACGACAATGAATCATCAATCAATAAAACTCTTGGAGACTGTGAAATCGCTGTAGCAATATTTAATAATTCTTTTTCGCCGCCACTTAAAGTATTTGGATGACGTTTTAAATCTCCGCTCAATAATAAATTATTTTTTATTTTCTTCAATTTTGATTGAATTTCATTTGAATCGTTCGAATGGCACTCTAAACTGAAGGCAAGTTCCTGTTCAATTGTATTTCCAATAATTTGAAAATCAGGATTTTGTGCAATGACAATTTTATTTTTTAATATGTTGCAGTTTTCAATTGCAAATAATTCTGATTCGCAACTCTGAACATTTGATGCTAATAATTGAATTAGTTCAGATTTGCCAACATCACTTTCACCGTAGATTATATGCAAACCGGATGGAAAAGAATACTTTTGAAAATTCTGTTTGCGAATATTTTTAAATTTTAGTGAAAATTCAAAATTTTCAATCACGAATTATTCCTCGAACAACTCGCGTAGCGGAACCAATGTTATCATGAATTACCTTAGTTGCCGCAATACTTGCATTAAAAAATTTATTTTTATCGGTTAATAAAACTTTCATGATTTCATAAAACTCAGTTCCATTATTGATGGCAAATCCGCCACCCCTTCTGATTAATTCAACAGCTTCGTGTGATTTTTTGTATTTTGGACCAAAAATTACCGGTAATCTCGCAATGGCCGGCTCCATAACATTATGAACACCGGCAGAGAATCCACCGCCGATATAGGCAATTTGTCCCTGCCAATAATAATTTGAAAGAAATCCGACTATTCCCAATATCGCAATCCGATTATTATGAAAATTAGAATCACTTTTGGTTTTCACAATGTGTGGTTTAAATCCTTGTTTTTCAAATAACTGGATTGCTGCTTGGATATATTTATCTGATGGTTCATGCGGAACCCACAACACTTTTAGTTCGGGGTCTTCATCCAGTAATTTTAAAATTGGGTTAATTATTTTTTTTTCATCATCAGGCCAAACACTTCCCACAATTAATCTTTTTTCACGCGTCATCACGGTGATGGTGTGATCTTTCGTAAATTTGTCAGATTTATTCTTAACTTGATCAAATCGTGGATTTCCCAAGACGCGAATAATTGGTTTTGCATCTTGTTTCAAAATTTTATTTACATGAGCTTTGTCTTCTTCAGTTATGGTGTAAATTGTGGAAAATGACTGATAGATTGAACCATAGAAATTTTTCAAAATGGGTAGGTTTTTCGAAGATTCGTTGTCAAATCTTGCGGCAAAAACACAGGTGTGAATATTATATTTTTTTGCCACCCAAATAAAATTTGGCCACAAATCGTAAGATGCAAAAATAATTTTTTTGGGCTTAACTATTTTAAATACTTTTTTGATCGACCAAATCAAATCAAACGGCATGTAAATTTTACAATCAATATTTTCGTCGTTAATATTATTATATCCTGAAGGAGAGAATAGGCTTACAATGATAAATGAATGCCTTCTAATTTCTTTCAAACCACTCAAAATTGGTCTGGCTTGTTCGTATTCGCCATGCGATGCAGCATGAAACCAATAAATAGATTTGTTATTAACATTTTCTGTACATTTTTTCAAAATGTTAATTGATTGAAAACGCCCCAAGGTTCCTTCACGTAATTTTTTGTTAAAAGGAGTTACAATTGCACCAAAAATAAATATCAACGGGTATGCAAGAACATTATAGATAAATGCCCATACCGTTTTCATAATAATCCATTTTTTGATATGATTTCCAATACATTTTCTGGCTTGATAGTATTCATACAAAATTGTTCTGAACGATAGCATTTACGTTTGCCGGTTTGAGAACACGGACGACACCAAACCGTATTATTTTCAACCACAACCGAACCTTCCCGATTGACTCCCGCACCGGTTTCACGAGAGGTTGGGCCTAAAATCATTACCACTTTTTTTCCTAATGCTTCAGCGCTGTGTACTAATCCTGTATCCCCACCGATTACAAATTTAGAGACAGCGATAATTGCTAACGCCTCTCTTAAATTTGTTTTTCCCTGTAAATTTAAAATTGAAGAATTTTTCTCTGCGATATCTGAGCATATATCATCATTTTTTGCGCCTAAAAGTATAAAATCTATCTTTTTTCTTTTGCCTAAATTAGCTATAAGCTTTTGATATTTATCCGCAGGCCATGTTTTTTGTATCCACGCGGCGCTCGGTATCAGCACAATTGGTGGTTGATTAATGTCTGATTCACTTAATTTAATTTTAGTTACTTTTTCTTCATAATTTGTGACAAATAATTCCGGTGTTGGAAATTTTTCTTTTTTTAACCACTGTCGAATTGGTTGATGCAATAATTGTATTTGGTTGAAATCAGCTGAAAAGTAATTTTTTCTTAATCTAAAAAGTAAAAACCGTTTTAAATAGGGCTTCTTTAGGTGTTTTTTTGGAATTCGCCACAAAAAAATGCGAACAATCTTAGAACGAAGCGAATTATGAAAATCGATTATTAAATCATAATTCGATTTTTTTATATTGTTACCAATTTTAATTAATCCATTTAATCCCAATTTTTTATCAAATTGGATAATTTTATCAATGTATTTATTGTTTTCTAAAAGTGGTGCGAAATTGCTGAGCGTTAATATGTCTATGGTGGCAGCTGGAAAAATGGACCTTAGAGATTGAATTGGCGAAGTTGTCAATACAATATCACCGATTGAACTGAATTTGATACATAATATACGTCTAATTGAGCTTTTTTTATTTTGTGCGCCGCCCATTGTACTCGACTAATGCACTTAATTGCTGCTTGTAAATTGAATCAGGAAAATTCTTGATGGCTTCTTTGGCATTCTTTGAAAATTGTTCAATTTGATTGCGTGCATACTCAAAACCACTACTTTTTTCAATAATTTGTTTTAACTCGCTAATATCGGTTTTCCTTTGTTTAATCTTGCGTAACAACCTGTTAATTTTTCTAACCGTAGTTTTGTCCGAATTATTCATACTGTAAACGATCGGCAGTGTCAGCATATTGCTAATTACATCTGCGGCAATATCTTTTCCGGTTTCCGATTTACTACCAAGCAAATCAAATAAATCATCCTTAATTTGGAACGCAATTCCTAAATTCAAACCAAATGACCTTAGTGCATGATGTTCAGTTTCATTATCCGAAGCGGTGATTGCACCAAATTCACAGGAAGTTGCGATTAATGACGCAGTTTTTTTCTCGATCATCTTAAAATATACTTCTTCGGTCATCTTTTTATTGATAGATTTTTCTACTTGCAAAAGTTCGCCGGAACTCAAATCTTCGGCTGTGCGGCCGATAGTTTCCAAAATCTTGAAATTTTTCATTTTGACCATATAAATCAAAGATTTACTTAAAACATAATCACCCATTAAAAGTGAAATTTTATTTTTCCATACTTTATTGATAGACGGCCAGCCCCGTCGATATTGGGCGTCGTCCACAATATCATCATGGATTAAAGTTGCGATATGTAACAATTCCATGACTGCTGCCGCTCGATATGTATTTTGGTTTGGTGTGCCGCATAAATGAGCAGATAAAATTGTTAAAATTGGTCGAAATCGCTTACCGCGCCGCTGAATTATGTATTTACTGACCGTATTAATTAATTTAACATCAGAATTCAAGGCAGAAGTGAATTCTTGCTGAAATAATTTTAATTCATTTTTAATTGGAGCTGAAATTTTAGTTAATATGGAATTTGCCATTAATTGATTGAGTTCATTTTTTGCTCTTAGTTCGTTGAACAATTGCAGAAACTAAAATACTAATTTCAAAAAGTATAATTAAAGGGAGTGTCATTATCAGCATGCTGACCGGATCGGGTGGTGTAATAAAGGCGGATAAAATCATAATCGCTACAATCGCATGGCGCCGATAGTTTCGTAAAAATTTTGGTGTTAATAATCCGACCGATGATAAAACAAAAGATACAATCGGCATCTCAAAAATTATTCCTGCACAAATCATCAGCCAAATAATAAAACTAAAGTAATAATTAATTGAAATATTATTTTGAATATCTCCGTAACCCATTGATGTAAAAAAGTTTAAAGAAAATGGTATTAATACAAAATAAGCAAATAAAATGCCGGCTAAAAATGCAAAATAGGTAAAAACAATTATAGGCAAAATATACTTAATTTCGGTTCCGTATAATCCGGGTGCTATAAATTTCCAAAATTGATAGGTAATAATCGGTAGCGCCAGTACAAATCCGCTGGCAAATGCTAAGCCCCATTTCACTATGAACATACCCTGCACTTTTAATACTTGTAGTGTAAATTGGTCATCCACTTTTAGCGTTGGTGCAACAAGAATTGCCATTATTTTATCGATGAAAATGAACGCTATTACTGCTCCAACTACAATTGCCGCAAGCGATTTTATAATCCGCCATCTGAACTCCTCAAGATGGTCAAGGAAACCCATTTCTAACGGTTCATCACTCATTTTGCATTTTCCATAATTTCTTCAGCGATCTGATAAGCCGAAGATTTAGTGGATTCTAAATTATTTGTTCGTTGCTCTAATTCCACCAATCTTTTTGATGTCCAAAATTCTTTCAATAATCTATTCTGTATTAGATCAAATACTCGGTTGCGATGCCTGTCTAAGCGCTTCTTTTTAATAATTCCTTTTTCAGACATTTTCCCTAAACGCGAAAATATTTTTTCGTATAATTTGGTAATGCCTTCACCATCGTTGGCAGTTGTATTTATTACCGCTGGCTCGATTGGTTTGGTAGAACTTTCCAATACCAATTTTAACGTTTTTGCTAATCTATTAGCATCAGGGCGATCTGATTTATTGATCACAAAAATATCAGCAATTTCGATTAATCCGGCTTTCATTAATTGGATTTCATCACCCGATTCTGGAACCAGTACAACTATAGTAATATCAACAGCTTGTGCCACATCATATTCTCCTTGACCAACCCCGACCGTTTCATAAATAACAATATCTTTACCACTTGCAGCAAGTACATCACCCACATCTTGAATACGCTTAGCTAATCCACCTAAGTCGCCTCTTGAACCAAGACTACGGATGAATATATTACTATTTGAGCTAAAATTATTCATTCTAACCCGATCGCCCAACAAAGCGCCACCGGTGAAAGGACTCGTTGGATCAACCGCAACCACACCAACAGATTTGTCTTTTTTAATTGCAATGTGAATAAATTTATTAATTATAGTACTCTTGCCGGCACCGGGCGGGCCGGTAATACCAATGCGAATAGCAGCTTGGGTAAATGGATAAATTGAATGGAAAAATTCATTATCGATATTTCGATTATCAATAATTTGTGTGATTACGCTTGATAATACACGCTGATTGTTATCACGAATTTTTTTTATTATAGCTTTAGTCAAATTTTGTTGATTTATTTATCTAATATTTTGAAAAAATTAATATAAAAAATACGGGTTTAATTGGTCAAATCAAATTAGTAACAATTATTAATTTTTAATTAAATTCTCAATGGAATAGAAAAAATATTTAGCAATGAGATTCAATAATAAATTAAAGATAGTTGGTTTAATGTCTGGCACTTCGTGCGATGGGTTAGATATTGCTTTGATCGAAATTTTGGGATTCGGTGAAAAAACCAATTTCAATTTTTTAAATGGGAAAACTGTTCCATATAGTTCTGCGCAAAGAGCACTGTTAATTGATTTTATTTCAGCAGACAATATAGTGCTCAAGGTGATTAGTCAATTAAATTTTTATTTACCTAAAATTTGGTCAGAAATGATGCTGAATTTTTTAAATGAAATTGGACTGAATACATCGGATATCGATTTGATTGGTTCACATGGACAAACGGTTTGGCATCAACCGGGGGCAGAAAAAATTGAAGGCAAACAAATCAGTTCCACGTTGCAGATTGGTGATCCAGCAGTGTTGGCGCAATTACTTGGTATTCCCGTAGTGGGTGATTTCCGAGTAGCCGATGTCGCCGTGGGTGGTCAAGGCGCACCGTTAATTCCGTATTTTGATTGGATACTTTTTAAAGATTTTGGCAAAAATATTTTATCTGTGAACATAGGTGGAATGTCCAATTTTACGTTTATTCCGCAAGACGGTGATATTAACAAAGTTAAAGCATTTGATTGTGGTCCCGGTAATGTGCTAATCAACATGGCAATGCAAAAACTATTCAATAAAACACATGATGAAAATGGTAAAATTGCGTCAAGTGGAGCGCTATCTGAAGAATTATTTCATTTTATTATTTCGAATGATAATTTTGTTGATCTGGATCCACCAAAATCAACCGGTCGAGAGCAATATGATTTGAGATTTATTGAAACACTTCTAAAATTTGCTGTTGATAGTAACATTTCAAGAGAAAATGTAATTCATACACTATCATCCTATACTGTTTATGCAATTTTCAAAAATTATCAATTATTTATTCAAAATATTGCAAACATTGATGCAATAGTTATTGCAGGCGGCGGACTATATAATAAATTTGTAATTAGTCAGTTGGAAGATTATTTTCAAAAAATTAAAGTTAAACCGATAATTAATTATGACATTAAAAATGATCTAAAAGAGGCAATCGGATTTGCCGTATTAGCAAATGAAACAATAAAATCTCAGCCATCGAATATTCCCAGCGCGACTGGAGCAAAAAAATCTGTAATCCTTGGTAAAATCTGTAGTGTCTAAAGTAAAAGTAGTTAATTCGGAACAATTTTGAGCAATAAGCATCATAAATATAAAAAATGTAATTTTATTAGAAATGATATTTCACTGATTAATAAAAAATTACTAATTTGAACAGCTTAAAATAGATATTTATCAACGAATTGGAGGAAAAGTGAGCGAAAATGTCTTTGAATTTACCGATCAGAATTTTGAATCTGACGTAATTAAATCAAAAAAACCAGTTTTAGTAGATTTTTGGGCAGAGTGGTGTGGCCCCTGCAAGGTAATCGCTCCGGTGATTGATGATTTAGCTACTGAATATCATAAAAAAGTCAAATTTGGCAAAGTTAATGTTGATCATAATCAACAAACTGCAATGAAATTTGGAATACGCAGTATTCCGAGTTTATTAATATTTAAAAATGGGTCAGTTGTAAATCAAATTATCGGTTCTGTACCAAAAGATAGTATTGTAAAACTCATAAAAGAGGTACTATAAAATTTGCAAATGGCCGAATTGAAGAAAAGGAATGTTATTATTTTAGGTTCCGGTCCGGCCGGACTTACCGCGGCAATTTACGCCGCCCGAGCGAACCTAAAACCGCTTGTATTTGAAGGAAATCAACCAGGGGGACAATTAACAATAACCACAGATGTGGAAAATTATCCTGGTTTTCCCAAAGGGATTACCGGTCCTGAATTAATGGAGCTATTCCGCGAGCAGGCGCAGCGGTTTGGAGCCGAAACGGTTTTTCAAAGTGTTACAAAAGTTAATTTCAGTATAAAACCGTTTAGGGTTTGGGTAGACGATAAAGAATTTCAAAGTGATTCCATTATTATTGCAACCGGTGCCACTGCAAAAATGCTTGGACTTGAGTCTGAGAAAGAACTTTTTGGATATGGCATATCCGCTTGCGCAACTTGCGATGGATTTTTCTATAAAGATAAAAAAGTTCTTGTGATTGGAGGTGGCGACACAGCTTTGGAAGAAGCTTTATTTTTAACAAAATTCGCTGCGGCAGTCTGGATAGTGCATCGGCGGGATGAATTTCGAGGATCCAAAATTATGCGTGCTCGAATCGATGAACATCCTAAAGTGCAAGTGCACTGGAATTCAGTTATCCAAGAATTTCTTGGCACACGGAAAAGCGGTTTAATTGGAGCAATTTTAAAAAATACTAAAACCGGTGAAACTCGCGAAGAAAAATGTGATGGTACATTTATAGCGATTGGTCATAAGCCTAATACCGCAATTTTTGAAGGCATCGTGGATTTAGATGCTCAAAAATATATTTTAACCAATCCTGAGAGTACGCAAACAAGTGTTGCAGGAGTGTTCGCTTGCGGTGATGTGCAAGATCATCGTTATCGGCAAGCGGTAACGGCAGCCGGTTCAGGTTGTGAAGCTGCTATGGATGCGGAGCGCTATTTAGAAAAATAATAACTTCCGATTCATCTACAAATTAATGGAGTGAATGATGAATCTACGAAGCAAGCTTATTTACAAGATTGAGAAGTTAAACAAGGATTATGGGAATCGAACTGTCTTAAAGATTGGGCGCTTACAGTTTCACCCAGGAACAATATATGGAATAGTTGGACCGATTGGATCTGGAAAAACCACTTTACTAAAGATATTAGCGGCGATGGAAAAGCCAACATCTGGTGTCATCGAATATGATTCAGAACCGTTTAAAACGAATTGGTTTGGTAAACTAAAAAAATATCCAGATATTCATTTTGCATCCGCTGATTTACTACCAAAGCATTTAACAATTGGACAAATTGCTAAAAAAACTTATCCCAAAAAATTTACCAATTTAAAAACAAAGTACTTTCCGTCTGATACTAAAGAAAAATTATGGAATACTCCAATTAGTTCATTATCTCCTGGAGAAATTGCGTGGGTAAGCTGTATTTTAGCCCTTGAAGGTGATCCTAGAGTATTAATAATTGATGATTACGGTATTTTATTAGACCACAAGATTGAATTTGAGTTTCGAAAACGAATTCAAAAAATGAACAAAGATTTAGGGACTACAATAATACTTGCTACGCCAACTGATCAAATTATAAAGAGTATTGTTTCGGTAATAATTTATATGGATAATGGTCATGTTGCCAAAATCCGTTCCACATCATCAAGAACTCACAAGAAACCAACTAAGAAAAAATATACAAAAAAATCGAAACCATCTAATAATATGCGACGCACGAAAGCAAGATAGGAATGGCGACCAGTTTAATTACATCATCAAAATATAAAAATCACGATACAGGGAAGGGATTCCCTGAATCGCCGAGACGCTTGGATGCAATAAGAAATCATCTAAAATCAACAGGATTGATGGAAGAGTTAGATATTGTTGAACCGCATAGAAAAGACAAATCTATATGCGTGTTGGTCCATGGTGAAAATTACATAACCCGAGTTCGTCAATCATGTGAAATGGGGGCGCCTATCATTGATACAGCCGACAATCCAATTTCAAAATATTCTTATGATACAGCATTATTAGCGGTCGGTGGAATTACCGAAGCTGTTGACCTAGTCTTTTCCGAAAAAAATAAAAATGCCATGATTTTATTACGTCCGCCGGGGCATCATGCCGAACGGAATAATGCCATGGGATTTTGCCTATTTAACAATGTTGCCATAGCTGCAAAATATGCGCAACAAAACCATGAAGTGGAAAAAGTAGTTATTATCGATTTTGATGTGCATCATGGCAATGGAACTCAACACATTTTTGAAGCAGACCCAAGTGTTATGTTTATTAGTTTACACCAATATCCGTTTTATCCGGGTACCGGAGCCGCCGATGAAATTGGTCTCGAGAAAGGAAAATATACTACTGTTAATTATCCTTTAAAAATGGGTGCTGGCGATAAAGAATTTATTGACATATTTGAAAACTCACTTGCTGATAAGGTGTTGAAATTTAATCCGGATTTAATTCTTATATCTGCTGGATTTGATGCACATGTTAATGACCCAATCGGCGGATTAAATATAACTACAGAAGGTTTTAGTAATATTTCAAATATCATAAAAAATCTTGCCGCTGAAACATGCAAAGGAAAAATCGTATCAACTTTAGAAGGTGGTTATAATTTAACAGCATTAGCGGAAAGTGTAGAAGCACATTTAATAGCATTACAAGGAACATAAATATGAAGAGAATTTATCGCTCGCAAAAAGATCGAATAATTGCAGGAGTCTGCGGTGGGTTCGCCAATTATTTGAATTTAGATCCTACAATTGTTCGTTTAATATGGATAATTTTTACAATTTTTGGCGGGATCGGCATTTTTGCATATATCATTTCAATCATCTTAATTTCTGAAAATGGTGAAATAAAATCTAAAGAAATAAAACCAGAGGAAGATAATGATGGAAAACTCTTAATCTGGGGAATAGTGATTATAATAGTAGGCATTCTACTTTTTTTCCGCCATAAGCCCATTTTCGGCATGATGTGGCATTCATTTTCGGGTAGTTGGTTTAATATATTGTTTGCGATTGCAATCATTGGAATTGGAATATATATAATTGTAAATCGAAAAAACGAAGAAAGAAATATATTGAAAAATATGAAAATCAATGGGTTGTCTTTATCGGTTTCCGATAAAAAAATCGCAGGAGTTTGCGGTGGAATTGGTGAGTCGCTTCAGGTAGATTCGACAGTTATTCGATTAATTTGGGTAATTGGAACTTTGTTAAGTGTAGGAGTTGGAATTATTTTATATATAATTTGTATTCTTATATTTAACAGATCTAACGATGATTCTACCGATGAAATTATTGCGAAATAATGACATCTGACCGCTACAGATATCAATCGATAATCGAACAATTTTCCAATGAAAATTTGTTGGTAATTGGTGATATTATGTTGGATGTTTATTATTGGGGCAAAGCCGAACGAATTTCACCGGAAGCACCGGTTCCAATTGTGGACGTAACAAGCAAAAAATCCAATCCGGGTGGAGCAGCTAATGTTGCCTTGAATATTGCCGAATTAGGTGGAAAAGTATCACTTATGGGTGTAGTAGGAAACGATTCCACTGGAGCAATATTAACAAAGCAATTTAAAAAAAGTAAAATTAATATTTCAAAATTGATTAAACTTAATCATTTCCAAACACCTGTAAAAACGAGAGTAATTGCTAAAGATCAGCAAGTTCTTCGAATTGATGAAGAGAAAAATGATCTAAATTCCCAAAACATTTTGGGAAAAATCACATCACTTCTCACGCAAAATCTCGAAAATTATAATGGCATCATTTTAGCTGATTATAATAAGGGTTTTTTATCCACAGATGTAATAAAATTTATTCTCTCGGAAGCGGGAAAACTCAAAATTCCGGTATATGCAGATCCAAAATACAATAATTTTTTTGAATATAAAGGTGTGCGATTTTTTAAACCTAATACAATTGAATTTTCAACTGCAATGGGCATTGAATTTTCAGATAAGGAATTTGTGAAAAATGGACATCGCCTCCAAGAAAAATTAGATATTGAAATTTTGTTAGTCACGCACGGTGCTAACGGAGCAACATTATTTACAAAATCAAAATATACTGAAATCCCAACTAAGACACAAAGTGTACATGATGTTTCAGGAGCTGGTGACACAGTAATCGCTACATTTGCACTCGCCGATTTAGCAGGTGCAACTCCAATTGAATCCGCAAATCTTGCTAATATCGCCGCCGGGATTGTTTGTAGCAAAGTCGGAGTTGTTCCAATATTGCAGTCAGACTTGATAAATTTGTTGAATCACGATAACTGAAAGTTTAATGTTTATTAAAATTGTTTCAGTTGTATTAGTTTTTTTAAACTTACTTATTGCGCAACCCGATTCACGTTTTGAAGCATTTGATTGGATTTTATATCGACAAACAGGTCAAATAAATTCTATTTCAGAAGGGTATACTTATGCCTATTTTGCCACCGAAAGGGCCGGCATTTTACGATATAATTTATATCAAAATAGATTTAATGAACCTATAACTACAGCCCAGGGGTTGTCTGAAAATCAAATCAACGCTGTTCATTTTGACCAAAATACCGGAATTCTGTGGGCTGCAACATATGGTTTTATAGAATTTTCTTACAATAGTCAAGGCGATTGGTATCATATTGATTTAACTGATTATGGCTTTCATCGCAACCCGACGAACAAAACATAGACTGGAGTAGCGGCAATGATTTATTTATTGAATTGCCGCCAAAATTAAGAAATTATGTTTTGATGGACGGTTGGATGTATAATTATAGTCAATTTATTGATACTGCCGGTAATTTTAGGATACCAACCACTTATTATTTGGGAAAATACAATCGATCTTTCATCGGCTTGGATGACGGTACAATTTTGCTCGGGGACCAACATATGCAAACATTTTCACCACTTATTTTTGGGTTAAATAATATAAATATTACCGCGTTCACAAAGGACGAAAATATGTGGATAACAGGAAAGTATTATTTTGTAACCAAAGGATTAACAAAATACCAATTCAATCGGGATAAATTTCAACATGTGGATTTCGCAAGCGAAATAAATTTAGATCCTCGCTCATTTTACTCAGTGCTGGAAACTAATAAGGAAGTTTGGTTTGGTAGCGATGCTACTATCTCGATTTATAATAAAAAAGATAAATTTTGGCGTGAAATTGGTGAAGCACATGGTATCCCAATTGGAAAAATTATATCGATGGTAGAAGATTCGGCGGCAATATGGGTTGGCACGACATTGGGACTTTGTAAAATATCAAAGCAATCTAAACGGAAAGTAAATACTGAAGTTCAAAAAATACTTGGTTGGCAATGTATTAATGGTCTTGAAATTATAGATGGGAATCTTTGGATTGCGACTGATTATTATCTGTTAATTTACAATCAGAAAAAAAGTATTTTGACCAATTTTAAGGATTTTGAGAATACATCAAAAATTGAAAATAGAAAAGATATCTTCCATAATTTCACCGCCTTATACAAACATGATGATGAAATATATATTGCAACAGAAAATGGTATCTTATGCTACAATTTTATATCAAAGGGCTGGACAGTTGCGGTGGAACCATCTGAATATGCTGGTAGTAAAGTAAATAGCCTGATTATAATTAACAAATATTGCTTTATTGGAACCGATCACGGTTTGTGGCAAATTAATCTTGACGGAAGAGGTTCGCAACTTTTTGATTTTCCATTTATTGGTTCGGTTCAAGATTTGTATATTCAGGATGAATCATTGCTTATCGGAAGCGAAAATGGACTAATTAAATACCACTGGAAGAAAAATTTATGAAAAATTTAAAAGTTATTATCACCTTAATTCTAATTCTTGGATCATATTTTAATTATACATACGCACAGCGAAAATCACCGAAGAAAAATATTGAGAAATTCATTGTTTCTCCTTTTACGAGAACAATAACAAATCCCGATTCGGTTGAAATAGCTGTGTTTATGAAAATACCTAACTTGGCTTTGCAGTTTGTAAAACAAGACACACAATTTAAAGCGCATTATGAAGCAGTCATAGCTTTACAATCCAAAAAAGGGAAACAAATTAGTAGAGAAGTTTGGCAAGATTCCATTGTAGTTAAGAATTATCAATCGACTAATTCTTTTACTAAATATAGAATGTTCAAAACATCTTTTAATGTACCGCATGGTAAATATAAAATTGTTGCAAGTTTGTCAGATTTAGATACTAAAAATTCGAGTGAGCAAGAAATAAAATTGGATTTGTCAAAGTATAAAAAAAATCAGTTTATACACACGCCGATTTTACTCGATAAATCGGATATAAATTGGGGTTTCAAAGATGGATATGTGCCGGCAACTGACAATGCTACGTTTGAAATTGATCAAGGGTTGACGATCTATTTGAGCGGAAAAGTTAAGCCGGAAAAAGAATATAGTATTCACACGAAATTTAAAAATAATGATAGTAAAAGAATTTTTAGTAAAACAATCTTGGAAAAAACTGATAATGGTATTTTTGAACATTTAATATTTTTTCCCAAAGACAGTATTGATGGTATGGGGATGGATGTTGAGGTGGAATTGGTACAAGGGAAATTCTATTCGGAAAAAAATGCCAAAATTACTATGCGAAAACCTGGAATCTCGCATTTAGTATCCGATATTGATGACGCGTTACAACAAATGCACTATATTCTTGAGCCGAATGAAAAAAAAGAACTGAAAAAAGCTTCATCCAAAAAGATGGATGAATTATTTAGAAAATTTTGGAAGCGTCGCGATCCAACACCGGATACTGATATAAATGAAATGATGAATGAATATTATCGTCGTGTCGCCTATGCGAATGTCCATTTCGATAGTTTCTTAAAGGGCTGGGAAACTGATATGGGAATGATTTATATAATCTACGGTCCGCCTGACGATATTGAAAGATATATGTTGCGGCAACGGCAAGAACCGTACGAGCGATGGAGTTATTACCGGATTCATGAATCTTTTACTTTCCGCGGCGATAGCTTTGGCCACTATCGATTAACAACACCATATCTTGGATATCGAAGGTAAATGTAAAATTTCGATTAGCGACATTACAATTTTACATAACTATGAATTTAAAATTTTCAAAATCCGAGGTGTTGGAGCTTCAAAAGATTTTAAATAGTAAAATTTTACATAAAATTGATAGTTTAAATTTCGATATTATTGAGAATATCAAAAAGCGCTTAGCGAAAGATAATTCTATAAAATTATACGTTGATGGAGCAGCGAATTTGCATTCCAAAATTGCCGGAATTGGAGGTGTAATAGTTCAAAATGGTAAGGAATCAGATAGTTTCTCAGAGTTTATTGGGCAAGCTACCAACAATGAAGCAGAGTATAAAGCATTAATTAAAGGACTTAATTTAGCACTTGAGTTAAAATATATATCAATAAATATATTTGCAGATAGCGAATTAGTTGTTAAGCAAATCAATGGTGAATATAAAGTAAAAAATGAACGAATGAGAAAGCTACATGATCAAGTAATTTCATTATTAGCGAAATTTGAAAAGTGGTCATTGCAATATATTCCCAGAGCACAAAATACTGTCGCAGATAAGCTATCTAAAGCAGGGATGAAGAAGCAAAAATGAAAGCGCTTATTACAGCCGGCGGACATGGAACACGACTTCGCCCAATTACATATACACAGAACAAACATTTGATTCCCATTGCGAATAAAATTATGTTGGAGTACGCTTTGGATTATGTACGTGAAGCGAGTATTGCGGATATCGGAATTATTATAAATGCAGGTGATGAATCCATCAAAACAGAATTCGGCGATGGTTCAAGCCGTGCTGTGAAAATAACTTATATTCCCCAAGCAGCTCCGCTTGGTTTAGCGCATGTGATTAAAATTTCTGAAAAATTTATTGATGGAGAGCCATTTATTTTCTATCTTGGTGATAATATTCTTGTTGGTGGTATAAAACAGTTTATTGATGAATTTGAAAATTCTAAATCTAATTGTCATCTTGCTCTAAGTCGCGTTCCCGATCCAAATCGATTTGGGGTAGCTGAAATAAAAAAGAATAAGATTATTGGAATTGAGGAAAAACCTAAGCAAGCAAAAAGTAATTTAGCGGTAACTGGAATTTATTTATACGATAATTCGATTTTTGAAGCTGTAAATAATATTACGCCATCTACACGAAATGAACTAGAAATATCTGATGCTCATCAGTATTTATTGGAGCATAACTATAAAATAAGTTTTTCCGAAATTACTGGTTGGTGGAAAGATACAGGCAAACCTTCCGACTTACTCGATGCCAACCGTTTAGTACTTGATAATATGGCAGATAAGCGAGTTGATGAATATAAAGGTTCAATATTGAGTGGAAATGTACAGGTAGGGGAAAATGTTAATATTCGGAATTCAAAAATTAATGGACCGGCAATTTTAGGAGATGACACTGTATTAAAAAACGCTCATATTTTACCGCATACTTCAATCGGGCGTAGATGTGTACTCAAAAATTGCCAAATTGGTAATTCAATAATTATGAGCGACAGTTTCATAAAGAATGTAAAAACCAAAATAACCGGATCATTACTGGGGAATGATGTTAAAATAAATGGCAGTAATCAAAAATTCGCTGCGCACAGGTTTATTTTAGGTGATCATAGCCGAGCAAAGTTATATTAAATCCGATAAAATCAATTTATTACTTAATTAAAATCAGCAAATATATTAAATTAGTAGTGTGATTATTTTCAATTAAAATTGATTTGATTTATCTAAATGCAAGTTTCAAATATTTTTTCCAAAATGTTTAATTGGGTATCGGGTGATATCGCCATCGATTTAGGTACTGCCAATACTTTAATTTATTTAAGTGGGCAAGGAATTGTTTTAAACGAGCCTTCTATTGTAGCACGTTCTGTCGGTAATGACAAGGTTGTTGCGGTTGGCAATGATGCTAAGGCAATGATCGGAAAAACTCACCGTGGTTTGGAAACAATAAGACCGCTACAAGACGGCGTCATTGCAAATTTTAATATGACTGATGAAATGCTGCAAGGATTTATCAAAAAGATAAAATTAAATAAGTTATCACGACCCAAAATGGTGATTTGTGTACCTTCCGGTGTAACCGAAGTAGAAAGACGTGCTGTTAAAGATTCCGGTGAACGAGCAAATGCCAAGGAAGTTTACCTGATTGAAGAACCGATGGCAGCTGCCATTGGTATCGGATTGGATATAAGTCAGCCAATTGGCAACATAATAGTGGATATTGGAGGTGGAACAACTGAAGTTGCGGTAATTGCATTAAATGGTGTTGTATCTAAGGAAACAATTCGTATTGCCGGCGATGAAATGGATGATGCAATTGTGCAATGGTTTCGAAATGAGCATAAATTAGATATAGGAAATCCTACGGCAGAAGATATAAAAAAAACAGTGGGTTCGGCCATGCGGTTAAAAGCAGTAACGATTGCTGTGAAGGGTAGAGATTTAATATCTGGTATTCCAAAAGTCGTTGATATATCATCAGATGAGATTAGACAAGCACTCAAAGATCCTGTTAACAACATTGTTGACGCAATCCGTCGTGCCTTGGAAAAAACTCCCCCGGAACTTTCGGCTGATATCATTGACCGTGGGATTATATTAACGGGAGGAGGATCATTATTAAAGGGACTTGATCAATTAATTCGAGAGCGAACTAAGGTACCTGTTAATGTGGCAGAAAATGCGATTTTATCCGTTGTACAAGGCACCGGTATAGTACTCGAAAACATAAACAAATACGAGGCAGTAATAATGTAAATGTTTGGAAAATTGTTCGTACTAATCCAGCGAAATAAGCATCACATTGTTTTAATTTTACTAATCTTAATTTCGCTAATTTTAATTTATAACACCGATTCTAATAAGTATAATCGATTAAGACTGTTCATAAATAAATTTGTAAGTCCTTTACAATCTCCACTCATAAAACTCAAACAATTATCGGTTGCAGCAGAAAACAATAAAATTTTAAGAGAAAGATTAATTGCCTCTGAGCATGCGAAAAAAAGCATACTAGACTATGAGGTGGAAAATTTCAGACTGAAGCAGCTACTAAATTTTAAAACACAAATAAATTATAATTTAGTACCGGCGACGATCACCAATATGGGCTTATCTCCTAATTTAAGTGCGGTGACTATCAATATTGGCTCTGATTCTGGTGTAAGTAAAAATAATCCGGTAATCACACCAAATGGGATAATAGGGAAAATATCAGCAGTTAATGATAATTCAGCTATTGTCCACCTGATAAATGACTCTGATTTTAGGATTAGTGTACGAATTATGCCCAATGGATCAACCGGTATTTTGAGGTGGCACAAGAATAATATTTGTGAAGTGCATGAAGTTTATAAAAATTCTATTGTGAATGTTGGAGATAGGGTCGTCACATCAGGTTTGAGTGATATTTTTCCGCCAGACTTACATGTTGGAAATGTGATTAATGTGGTCGATGATCGCAGTCTTTTTCAAAAGAGGGTACTTGTCCAAATCGATGATAACTTAAGTTCTCTTTCCCACGTTTTTGTTTTGATAGACCAACAAATAAAATGAGCAAATATTTTTTTACTTTTATTGCTGTGTTCCTATTTCAATTAATTTTTGCACAACACCTTGCAATCAACAATATTCGTCCCGATCTTTTAATTATTTTTGTCCTTCATCTTGCTGTTAAAAACGGCAATTTTTGGGGTGCCATTTTTGGTTTTGTCATTGGAGTCATTGCCGATTTATTCGATGTTGGACCTGCCATAGGAGTATTACCATTAGTATATTTGATTGTCGGTTATGCGGGAGGATTTCTTTACAGGCAACACCATAAAATTCATCCTATCACATTTTATTTTATCTGCTTGGTAATCATGATATTTCCATATATTATTTTTGTTTTTTCCCATAGTCAATATTTGTATTTCAATGATTTTCCTGCATTTTTGTTTTTGTGGTTCAAAATGACACTTTGTACTGTTATAATTTTCACAATTTTGCAACTTTTTTTACCGCTCAGAAAAATCTGAAATGCTGAAAACATTAAACAATGCCTCCCTAAATAGATATTTTATTTTAAATATCTTGCTGATAGTTGTATTCAGTACACTTTTTATAAAATTTTTTCAACTTCAAATTATTCAAAATAGCAGATATATTAAAAAGGCTAATATCAACAGCATCAAAGCTGAGAGGACACATTCTCCCCGAGGATTCGTGCTTGATAAAAATCGAAATTTATTGATTGATAATAAATCTGCTTATGTTCTAACAGCGCTGCCACATTTAATAAGTAATATTGATAGCATCTTTACTGTAATTAGCGAATTGATTACAGTTGACGCTGCAATTCTTAAAAAAAATTATCGTAAAAATTTCATTGGAAAATTTATACCTGTACGAGTATTACGGGGGCTTTCAATTGAGCAAATATCTCTATTAGAAGAACATAGGCAAGATCTTCCTGGCATTGAGTACAAACAAATTCATGAACGAAATTTCCCTTCAGAAATTAATGGTTCGCACTTTTTGGGATATGTCGTTAATGTTGATCAGAAAAATATTAGAAATATACCCGATGCAAAGTTTTATAATATTGGAGATATAATCGGTTGGGACGGCATTGAAAAATCCTATGAACAATATTTGCGAGATACGAAAGGTGTAACTTATAAGACTGTTGATGCCTTTGGTAGAGTAATCGGTCAAATTCCTAATAAACAAAATATTCTACCTGTACCAGGTGAAGATTTAATCCTTACGATTGATTCAAAATTACAAAAATTTGTTGAAGATTTAATGGTAAATCGACGCGGTTGTGCAATCGTTGGAAACCCGCAATCCGGTGAAATAATTTGTTATGTTAACTCACCAAGTCATCCGCCGGATTTATTTAGTGGAATTACACCTATTGATGAATGGAACAATATTTTAAATGATCCTGAAAAACCGTTGTTAAATCGAATTGCCAATGGACTATATCCGCCTGGTTCAACATTAAAAATGATTATCCATACCTATATTTTAGAAAACAATATTTGGCATCCGAATAAAACTATTTATTGTTCCGGGAAATATAAATTCGGAAGGAGATATTTTGGTTGTTGGAAACCCAGTGGGCATGGCAATGTTAATTTTGATAAAGCACTCATAGAATCCTGTGATGTATATTTTTACAAAGTTATCCAAGATATTCCAATTGATGAGTGGGCTGACCTTTGCCGAAAATTTGGTTTTGGTAATAAAACAGGGGTTGATCTTCCCTCTGAAAGTAGAGGAATTGTACCTGATGAAGAATATTTGAATAATCGATATGGCAAAAATAAATGGACGGCAGGTCTTAAATTAAATTTATCGATTGGACAAGGAGAAACTCTTGTAACCCCTTTACAATTATTAACTTACATCAATTTGATCTATACAAACGGTTATACAAAAACGCCTCATTTTGTGAATTCTGACAAAGTTCAACCAGTTGAATTAAACGATATTTCACAAAATACCTGGAATAGAATAAATCAATTACTTTATAAGGTTGTGAATAGTACTCGTGGAACTGGAAAATTAGCAAATCCTAAAATAGAGGGTTTAGAAGTCGCAGGAAAAACCGGTACGGCCGAGAATCCACACGGCGTACCGCATGCTTGGTTCGTTGGTTATGCGCAACAGTTTGATAATGCTCATTCATTTGTAATGTTATTGGAAAATGCTGGACATGGCGGAGAAGAAGCGGCGCCACTGGTGAGTGCAATCTTGAAATTTATTTATACCAATTCTGATAGTACAAATGCCACCAATATCTGAGCAAAAAAAGCAAGTATTCATAATTTTGGTACCAGTGTTAGTGCTTGTGGTTTTCAGTTTAGTAACCCTTTTAAGCATTGCAAAACATCAAAATGTTTCAATGTTCTCATCTGCATTTTTCAAGCAGTTAATATTTATTATAGTTGGAATTTTCGCTATGATTGTAACATTTAAGATTCCAATTAGTGTGATTCACAAATACTGTGTTCCGGTTTATTTTTGTGCAATTATAGCGACCATTCTACCACATTTTTTTAGTTCCTCAATTTCTGCAAATCGATGGATTGGCATAGGCCCAATTGCAGTTCAACCTTCTGAATTTGTAAAATGGATTTCAATAATTATATGTGCGAGATATTTATCAGATCGCAAGCGAACAGTTGAAAATATTTCAACGTATTTATTGCTAATATTCATCATTTTATTTCCTGCTTTGATAGTGTTTACTCAACCAGATTTAGGAACAACAGTGATTATGGTAACACCGATCATCCCAATATTATTTTGGGTAAATGCTAAACCATATTATTTATTTTTGTTGGTAGCACCGATTTTTAGCATAATAACTGCTTTCCATAATATATCGTTTGCGCTATGGGCTATAGTTTTATTAATTGTAATTATATTTTCATCATCATCAACCGGCAAAAGTGCATTGATATTTTTCTCGAATATTTTTCTTGGCTTACTTGCACCGGTATTTTGGAATATCCTGCAACCATACCAACAGAAGCGAATTTTAACCTTATTTAATCCTGAAATTGATCCTTTAGGAGCGGCTTATCAAATAATTCAAAGTCAAACGGCTATTGGTTCGGGTGGATTAATTGGAAAAGGATGGATGCAAGGTACCCAAACGCAGCTAAAATATTTGCCGGTTCAAGAATCTGATTTTATTTTATCTGTAATTGGTGAAGAATTTGGTTTTATTACAATACTTTTTATTTTTTTAATGTATGCTTTTCTCATCTATAAAATTTTTCAATATGGATATTTAGTAAAGGAGTGTTTCACAAGCATTATTTTAATTGGCATTGGTTCAATTTTGTTAGCGCAAGTATTTGTCAACTCTGCAATGACGGTTGGTTTATTACCGGTTAAAGGCTTGCCGCTCCCATTTATTTCTGCGGGTGGTTCATCACTTGTTTCATCTTTTGTGATGCTTGGATTAGTTTTAAATTTTGTATCACATCGGTTCGATTGACATCTTGGAAATATAATTCAGTTCGTTGTAAATTAGATTATGTTATTTTGTTTAAAAATCAAACTTTTAAAATATAATTTAAATTAATGCCTAAGAAATTATTTTATGTAACAACTGAAATGAAGCCTTTTGCAAGTGCTTCACCACTCGGTGATGTCTCTGTTAATGTTCCAATCAAATTGCAGGAATTACAACATGAAATCCGCACCATAGTTCCCAAATATGGATTTATTAGCGAACGTAAATATATCTTAAGAGAAGTAATTAGGTTACGTGAAATTCCGGTTCAATTCGACGGTGAGCAAATAATGACATCGGCTAAAAGTGCTTTTATTCCAAAATCCAGGGTACAAATATATTTTCTTGAGCATCAAGAATGGTTTAAACCAATAGCAAGTCTACTTTATAAATCAAAAAATGGTCGCATTCTGCATGACAATGATCAAAGGGCAGCCTTTTTCAGCACTTCGGTACTGGCTACTTTTCCACATTTGTTTTGGAGTCCTGATGTAATTTTGTGCAATGGTTGGCAATCGGCCTTAATCCCCGCTCTATATAAGCAAAAATATGAAGGACAAGAATTATATAAAAATATAAAAACTGTCCAATTAATCCATTGGATTGATGATTATCCTAAGTTTAATCGCAGCGCCTATGGGATGGTTGACCTTAGCATACCAAAAGCATTGGATAAGGAAATTATCAATGTTTATAGTTTATCTGCTGAACATTCCGATGCCATAATTGTACTTAATCAGCCCGGCAGTGATATACTTAAAAAGTTTCTTAAAATTGATGGAATCGCAAAGTATAAATCAAAAATTGCTACCATTGATATTGACTACTCGGAATCGCCCGATTTCGCCAAGTTGGCCAACCAAATAAACGATGTTATTGAGAAACTTTCTGATTAATATTTCGTAGTAATTAAAATTAGTCATATGAAAAATAACACTGCAATCATTCGAGTAGCTGTTTTTGCATCGTTAATTACAATTTTCAATTGTGAACACAACCCCATTCCATATGATTTAACCGATCCTGAATTAAATCTTGATACACTCACTATCTCAGCTATCACTGGTGGAACTTATCTCTCTCCACCTACGATGGGCACTACTGACGCATTGTATTTTGGAGAATCAAACAGCGGTAAAAATTTATTTTCTTTAATTAAATTTGCTTCAAAAACAGGAAGTGGGAACGTAAATAATTATTCTTTAATTGATACTTCGGCAACTATTGATAGTTTAAGTTTTTTATTTACAGCCACTGATGATACTTTGTTAACAAACAGTGAATTCGAATTGTATTATTTCCCTGATGGCGGGGATTCCGTTTTCAGTGAAACCGAAAGTAATTATCTAAATATTACCGAAAGCGATGTGCAAAGTGCTGAACTACTCGGTCGGACAGTGTTTACGCAAGAAATGCCCGATTCGACTGAGGATGTTTATCCTGCCTTAACTTTTAGAATCAAAGATTTTGAGGATTTAATCGACTTTTTCGCTGATACAACAAATACGCAAAATCGAACATTTATGCTAAAAAATGTCGATAGTATTGATGAAATTGTGGCAATCCGTAGCAGTGAAGCTACAAATTACCCAATTATGAATGTCTATTTTCGTACTGATTCTGATACAGTACATAGTATTTTTAGTGCTACAGATGATGTAACAATTGTTGAACCACGCGCAGTAACCGATATCGATAAAAATAATTTAACAATCAGCCGCGCGGCCGGATTGAAATCACTTTTACAATTTGATTTAAGTGGTTTACCAATCGATTCAACGTTAATGGTAATAAAATCAGCAGAGTTAATAATTAATACTATCACTGAAAATATGTTAGATGACTACGTGATAAATGCTGCAGTTCTTGCAGATTCCTTAAATATTTCAAACTATTGGGAAATCAATAAAGATGAATATGCTATTGAACAAAATATTTTGATGAAAGGAACCATATCAAAAAATCAATTAAAAATGGAAATAAGATCATATTTGCAGGGAATTAACACTGAAACTTATAACAATTTTGGCTTAAAATTATTTAGCAGTACCACAGAAAATCCATTCGAAACGGCAAATTTTCTTGTTGATAATAACGTTCCTGAAAATAATCCAATTTTAAAAATTGTATATGTCAAATTATAAAAATTATTTGATACTTTCCCTTTTTTTGTTGAGCAATTTATTTAGTCAGAGTTTGATTAATGCCTACGGAATTGGGAAAAAGATTGAGATGTTTGATGCCGCTGCTACGGGATTATCATCAGGTGGTTTAGTTCCATCATTTCGAAAAAATATTTCATTGCAAAACCCGTCTACTTGGCAGTATTTTGATTATACCTATTTCACCGGAACTTATTCCATCGCTGAAAAAAAAATATTGACAAATACAAAAAATTCTGATTCTAGTTTTGGGAATGCTCAATTTATTGTGCCATTTAAAAATAAATATGCATTTGGTTTAGGAATTTTTCCCTACAGCGATCAATATTTTGAGGTTGACGGCTCTGACAATAATGAATTTATCGCTTTTGGCGACACTTTGATCACTAATCACAAATTTAGAAGTAATGGAGGAATTTCAACTTTTAGGATTTCATTGGCTGGCTCCTTGACAAATTATGTAAATGCCGGAGTTTCGGCTGATTTGCTGTATGGTTCAACAAGGCAATATACAGTATTTTCTATTGGTGAACTGGACTATTATTCTCAAAAACGGCATCTATATTCCGGTAGCCTGGTCAAATTATTTTTGAATTCAAATTTGTTGAATAAAATTAATTTTCCCGTAGATTTGTACTTTGCCTGGGGATTTCCACTACAGACTGTTGCGGTTGAAACATATAATTATAAACCATTTGAGGATTCTAACGATTCCGGTATCCAAGATGGTAACGATTTTCCAACAATATCAGATGCTGGCGATACCGAACTCACAGAAACAAATAATTTATATAGCCCTTGGTCCTATCAATTTGGTTTGAATTACCAGATTAATGACCAATGGAATTTAATCGGTGAGTACTCAGTTTGGTCTGATAAAGAGGAGAATGCGGTAAACTTTTCAATTTTAAATGATCAAATAGTTTCAAATAATCATTTTAATATTGGTATCGTGCGATTTGGTCCAAAACTAATAAAACGGTTTACTGACCGCTTCAATTTTAGAATTGGTGCTCATTCAAATAGTTTAAAACTATTGAATTCAACGAATTCTATGAAAGAGTATGGTTTTTCAACTGGAATTAGTTATAACTTTGGCGCTACAAATAATCAATTAGATTTTACTTATGCATTTAGAAAACGACAGGAGTTAGAAAAAATTGGAGACGAAATTATACAAAATTTTAGCATAGGAATTACAGTTGGTGATATTTGGTTCGTTAAAAGGAGGTCTCAATGAAGATAAATTGTAAAAAATCATTTAATTTAATTTTATTCGCTTTAGCAGCAATTATAGTAAGTATGTGTGCGCCGGCCGGCCCATCTGCCGATGATATGGCTGATCAAGCACGGGTTGATTCTTTAAGAAATGTTCGCTGTCCGCGCTTAATGAGCAGTGCTGCTGAATATTATCACGCACGCGATTGGGAAGCAACTGTTAGAGTGTACAGTGAGGTTGTTGAATTGGGTTGTGATGATTGGGACACAACCTATGCACCACCGGAAGAGATTTATCAATATTATGGAATTGCCTATGAACAAATGGGCAAGTACGATAGCTCCGAATATGTTTTGTTGCAGGGTGTTGAGAAAATCCCAAACAATATTGATCTTAGAACGCGTTTAGCATATGCTTATAAAAAGCAAGGCAAAACAGATCAAGAAATTGTTGAATATGAAAGAATTTTAGACGATCTCGATCCGAATAATGTGCGCGTTATGACTGAGTTGGCATCGCTTTATCGTCGCCAGGGACGTCAAGAAGAACAAATTAGAATTTTACAACGGTTGATTGATATTGATCCAACCAACGAAGCCGCAATTGCTGATTTAGCATCGGCATATGTTAGCGCAGGAAAAGATCCTTTGGAACTTTATCAAGAAAAGTATCATAATAATCCGAGCAGTGCAAATGGTTTACAACTTGCGGATGCCTTAATTGATAATAATCGCTTGCAGGAAGCCATTGATATTTTAAAAACACTTGGACGAAAAGAATCCGATAATCAATTAGTCTTCAGCAAATTAGCCGATGCCTATATGGCCGAGGGTGATTATCGAGGTGCCTCTACCGCATTAGAAAAGGTGGTCGAGCTTGACCCGCGCGATTACAAAACGGCAATGAGAATTAGTGAAGTAAAAACTGAATTGGGTGACTTTGGTGCCGCCATTAAATGGGCTGATCGTGCAATTAAATATTCCAATTCTTCCGGCGAAGCATTGGGAACAAAAGGGAATGTATATTATGCAGGATTTCACAATTGTCGCACCCCTGAAGTTTCACGAGATGATCGCATTGTTGCTCGTTTGGCTTATAAATATTATTCTCAAGCTCAATCGAAAGGATACCGTAGTGTTACCGATTCCAAAAATTGGTTAAGAGATAATGAAGTTCTTTTCGGAAAAAGCGATTGGTTCATGATTGATGCAAGCCAAAAAGCCGCGGGATATATTACCGTAAAGTCATCTTGCTATAATTGGGTTTCCGAAAGACTTTATCGAGATTCGAGTTGGTAAAATAGATTGTTAAATGTCATATTTAAAAAAATCGGATTCCGAAATCTATGACATAATTGGTCGTGAAGAGACTCGTGAGTATAATACGCTTGAATTAATTGCGTCTGAAAATTTCGTAAGCCGAGCTGTTTTAGAAGCGGCCGGTGGTGTAATGACCAATAAATACGCCGAGGGTTATCCCGGACGACGCTATTATGGCGGTTGTGAACATGTGGATGAGGCAGAGGATTTAGCGCGAAATAGAGCAAAACAGCTTTTTGATGCCGAATATGTGAATGTACAGCCACATTCTGGCTCTCAAGCAAATATGGCGGCATTGATGACTTTCCTTGAAATTGGTGATACAATTATGGGTTTAGACCTTGCCCATGGCGGACATTTAACGCACGGAAGTCCAGTAAATTTTTCCGGACGATTGTATAATGTTGTAGCTTATCAAGTTGATAAAGAAACCGGTCGTGTGAACTTTGATACTTTAATGAAATTGGCTAAGGAGCATCAGCCGAAATTAATTATTTGTGGTGGTAGTGCCTATCCAAGATTTATTGAATTTGAGCAATTTCGGCAAGTTGCCGATGAAGTTGGCGCTTTTCTCTTGGCGGATATTGCACACCCAGCCGGATTAGTAGCAAGTGGGGTGCATCCCTCGCCAATACCCTTTTGTGATGTAATCACAACAACAACTCACAAAACCCTTCGCGGACCACGCGGCGGAATGATCATGATGGGGAAAGACCCTGAAAATCCATGGGGAAGAGTTGCTCCAAAATCTGGAAGGGTGAAAAATATTTCTGAATTACTTGATTCGATTGTGATGCCGGGAATTCAAGGCGGACCATTGATGCATGTGATTTCCGCTAAAGCTGTCGCATTTGGCGAAGCGCTTAAACCGGAATTTAAAGAGTATGCTCAGAATATTGTTGCCAATGCCAAAACAATGGCCGAAGAATTTTTAAATCGTGATTACCAATTAATTTCCGGCGGAACAGACACACATGTTATGCTGATTGATCTGACAAATAAAAATATTACTGGCAAAGCAGCCGAAAAAGCTCTTGAAAAAGCTGGAATTACTGTCAACAAAAATATGGTTCCTTTTGATAAAAGAAACCCGTTTATTACGAGTGGTATCCGCATCGGAACTCCTGCCATAACTACACGTGGAATGGGGCAAGCAGAAATGCGCACAATTGTGCAATTAATTGATGGAATTATTATTGATCATAAAAATGAATCTAAAATTAAAATAACTAAGGAAGAAGTACTTGAATTGTGCGCTAATTTTCCAATTTATTCTGCTTGATTATAATTCGTAAATTATTTTCTGATTTAGAGACTATGGTTTTTCGCTCAACATCATTAATTAAAGTAGTAAATCTTTTCATGTTAATTATTTTTGTGAGTGCTTGTTCTCCAAAAAAATATATTTTAAATCAATTTGATGGTGTATTTGAATCAGTTGAATCGGTATATATGTCTGATGATGATCCTGAACTCATCAAAGAAGCTTTTCCCTTTAATTTAAAAATAATAGAAATATTACTTGATCAATCTCCCAATGATCGTGATTTGCTATTAACTGCTATGTCCAGTTTTACCATCTATGCTTTTGGCTTTTTGATGGAAGATGCAGAACGATTAAGCATAGATGATTATCAAGCTGGAAGTGTGATTTACAAACGTGCAAATAAAATGTTTGAGAGAGCATTAGAATATGGTATGCGTGGTATGGAATTGAAAAATCCGAAATTTGCGGAATGGTGGGAATCGCCGGATAATCAGGAAATTATCTGTTACTCTGATGATATCCCATATTTATATTGGTTATCTGCCACGTTGGGCGGATTAATAAGCTCAAGTCAAGGGGATCCGATTTACGTTGTTGATCTGCCCAAAATAGGATTGTTGCTCGAAAAAAGCATGGAAATTGATGAAACTTGGAACAATGGTGCATTGTACAATGCAATGATAGCATACACAATGAAGAGACCAGATATCATCGAAAATCGCACTGAAACAGCGCGTAATTATTTTGAAAAGGCCGTCGATGCATCATCGGGTAATGATTGTAGTGTTTATGTAAGATTTGCGGAAGCGGTGTGTGTTACAAATCAAAATAAAACTGAATTTGTTGAGAAGCTTAACTATGTTTTAGATTTTGATTTAGATCAAGCCAAAGAATATCGCTTAGCGAATGCGCTGGCGCAATCACGAGCGACGTGGTTATTAAGTCGGGTTGATGCATTATTTTACTAAATTTGGAGTTTATTAATGTTTAAAAACACATTAAAAATTATCTTTATTTTATTGTTTGCGGCTCAATTAATGGGTAAAAAAACAATAATAAAAATGGCAACCTTAGCCCCCGAAGGAACCAAATGGCACGGCATGTTGATTGAAATGGGTCAAAAATGGGAAAAAGTTACCGGTGGGCAAGTAAAATTACGTATTTATCCAGGTGGTGTTGTCGGAGATGAACGCGATATGATTCGTAAAATTAGAATTGGCCAGATCCATGCTGCAGCAGTTACGACCGAAGGGCTATCCGAACTAAATAATGATATCTATGCACTTAACATTCCGATGTTATTTACAGATTGGGAAGAAGTAGATTGGATCCGTGATAGAATTGAAGATGATTTAATTGATGGATTTGAAAAAAGTGGATTTAAACTATTAACCTGGACTGATGTTGGATGGATTCATTGGTTTACAACTGAACCGATGAAAATGCCTAAAGATTTAAAAAAAATGAAAATTTTTAATTGGGCCGGTGAATTCCATACCTATCAATTGTGGAAAAAGGGAGGTTTTAATGCTGTGCAATTGGCTTCAATAGATATTTTATCAGGATTGCAAACTGGTTTAATAAATGCTATCGGAACTAATCCGATGGTAGCATTAGCTAGCCAGTGGTTTGGTATTGCTAATAATATGTTGGATATGCGCTGGGGATTACTTACTGGTGGTATAGTAATTGACAAACGCACTTGGGATAAGATTGATCCTGAACACCAACAGAAAATGCTGGAAATTGTTGCCGAAATTGATCAAGAACAAAAACTAACTGGTCGGTATTTAGATTCTGAATCAATTGATGTAATGAAAAAATATGGTTTAAAAGAATATAAATTAACTGCTGAGGAAATCAAATATTGGCAAAATTATGTCAAAAAATGGTATCCTGATATTCGCGGTTCATATGTTCCGGCAAAGATATTCGATAAAGTGGTTGCGCTCAAAAATGAAAAAAGTCAATTAGAAGAAAAAAAGGGTAATGACCGTAAAAAATAATAAAAATTTATTCCTAAATTTATTGGAACAGGGCGAATCCAAAATCGCCCTGTTTATTTTTATTGGCCTCGTATTTGTTCCATTTATCGAGGTAATTACCCGATTTTTTAATTTTTCGATAATTCCGGCAGCACCAATTTGGACTCAACATTTTACCATTTGGATTGCGTTTATTGGTGCAATGTTAGCTTCACAGAGTAATAAATTATTATCATTAACGAGCAAACCATTATTCAACGGCGATAGATCATATAATCTTGGTAAATTTATTGCTCGTACAATCTCCGTTATCGTCGTCATTTCTTTGTTAGTTGCGAGTATCGAGCTAATCAAAGTGGAATATCTTTATCCTGTAAATGTTGTTCCCGGTGTCCCAAGATGGGTAGCACAATTAATTATGCCAATTGGCTTTGCAGTCATTGCGGTACAACTTGTATTTTTGAGTAGCAGCTCCAAATTTTATCGAGGAGTTATACTTCTAGTTGCGGCTTTTTGGTTGGCAATTTGCTATACGGGATTTTTGCAAGATTTGGGATGGCCGGTATGGATTTTAGGTGCCTTAATCATCATATCTTTGATTTACGGCATGCCGATATTTATTGGTTTGGGCGGCATTGCAGCATTATTATTTTGGAAAGATTTCACACCAATTTCAGCTATTCCTGCTGAAACTTACCGGATTGTTGTATCGCCTTCATTACCAACAATTCCACTTTTTACGCTTGCAGGATTTATTTTAGCCGAAAGTGGCGCTTCTCGTAGAATGATGTCGGTTTTTCAATCAACATTTGCTTGGATTCCAGGTGGTACACCAATTGTTGTTGTCGTGTTAAGTGGATTTTTTACCGCCATGACGGGAGGTTCAGGTGTAACAATTTTAGCATTAGGTGGGCTTCTCTATCCGATGTTACGCAAGGAAGGTTATTCTGAACTTTTCTCATTAGGGTTGATAACAGTAGCCGGTTCTTTAGGATTATTATTTCCTCCGAGTTTACCACTTATTATTTACAGTGTATCTGCTGGTGTATCCGTAAAAGATGCCTTTATTGCTGGATTTTTACCCGGTGTTATTTTAATAGCACTAATTGGCACATGGGCTGTCTATCAAGGGAAATTGCAAAATATTCAACGAGTTCAATTTAAGATTAAAAATGTGCTTTCATCAGTTCGTGAAACTTTTTGGGAAATAATTATTCCATTTTTCATTTTGTTTGGAATTTTTACTGGTTACATGACTTTAGTGGAAACAGCAGCGGCTTTAGTAATCTATGTATTCATTATTGAAGTATTGGTGTACAAGGATCTCAAATTGAAGGATATATCAAAAATTGTGGTGGATTGTACGGCATTAATCGGCGGTGTGTTAATTATCCTTGGAGTAGCAATGGGCTTGACAAGTTATTTAGTAGATGCTCAAGTACCGCTCAAATTGTTAGCGTGGGTTAAAACCACAATTTCGTCTAAATATTTGTTTTTATTAATGTTAAATATTCTATTACTGGTGGTTGGCAGCTTAATGGATATCTTTTCAGCTATCATCGTTTTTGTGCCGCTGCTAACGCCATTAGGTGATTATTTTGGAATTCATCCGGTACATTTAGCAATTATTTTTATTGCGAATTTAGAACTTGGTTTTATTACTCCACCGGTAGGTATGAATCTTTTTTTATCGGCCTACCGATTTAATAAACCACTGTTAACAGTTTATCGTTCTACGATACCATTTTTTATTGTTAGATTATTGGCTGTTTTGGCAATTACTTATCTGCCGATAATATCATTAGCGTTTATTAATTGAAAAATTTTATTTGAAACATTTCTTGTACAATTAGATATAAATTGATATATTTGTTAATAAAAATGGACATATCAATACTTAAAACGCTAATATTTGTAAGAATAGAGACTTTGTAGAGTTTAATTTTATTAAGGAGCAGCGCATGAAGCGTTTTATTGTCGTTTTAATAACAACAATCTTAGTTTTTAGTTCTACCGGTTTGGCACAAAGTGAAGCGGGTTCAATATTTTTGCTGATTGCACCAAGTGCTCGTGCAGGAGGAATGGGGGAGGCACATACAGCTGTTGCTGATGATGCTTATGCAAGTTATTGGAATCCGGCCGGGCTTGGGTATTTAGAAGGAACTGAACTGGCATTGATGCATGTAAATTGGTTGCCAAACCTTGCCGACGATCTAGCATATGATTTTTTTGCGATGCGCAAATCGTTTAAAAATCTTGGCACGCTTGGCGGACATATCATCTATTTAGATCTAGGGACGCAGGAACGGACAGATGGAGTAGGCAATGCACTTGGCGAATTTTCAAGTTATATGTTTGCGTTTAACTTGTCTTATAGTGCAAAAATCAGCGAAAAATCATCTTTTGGTATTAATGCAAAAATTTCGAACCAACATTTAGCCAAAGAAGGTGCTGGAGGTGAAATAGGTAAAGGAAGTTCCACAGACTTTGGATTTGATATTGGTTACATGAAAAAAGAATTTATTTTGCGTAATCTTATTTTGGGTACAACTATTACCAATATCGGACCAAAAATTTCTTTCATAGATCGTGCACAAGCGGACCCCCAACCAACTAATTTTACCTTAGGGCTCAATTATAAATTAATTGATTCTGAATTTAATAAATTATCAGTTGTGTGGGATTTAAATAAATTGTTAGTAGCGTCATATCCTGACATGGACTGGGATGGTGATGGAATAATTGGCGGGTACGATGAGGACGGCAACGAAACGAATAAAAATCCTGATTATAATAAAGCGGGACAAAGAGAAACAGCTCACTCCGATCCATTGTGGAAGGCAATTTTTACATCCTGGATTGATGATTGGACTCGTGGCGGAGATATTGACATGGCAACCGGTACGAATTCAAATGATGGTAAAATAGGTGGTTGGGCTTGGGATGATAAAAATAACAACGGTGAGATTGATGTTTCCGAAGGTGAAATGGTGGAATCTGAAGATGGTGAGTATAACGAATACGGTCAAAAGGAAGTTGGTAGTGGTGATGATAGATCAATTACAAATGAATTGCGCCAAATTGTGCATAATTTTGGATTAGAGTATTGGTACTCAAATGTGTTTGCCGTTCGGGCTGGTTATATTTACGATTATAACGGAAAAATCTCAAATCCAACCATGGGCGTTGGGTTGCGCTATGGTGGCTACGGTTTCGATTTCGGTTACATTTTTGGAGAAGCAGGTCATCCCTTAGAAAATACAATGCGCTTTTCCATAAATTGGGCCTTTTAAGATTAATAAAAAATAATAATAAATGAATCGGTTTTTCAGCAAGATTGTTATTATTGCCTTGCTGTCGACGGTTCCGATAGTATCAAGCCAAACGCCTGCCAATTTAAAAATCGTCGCACTCCGTGTTGATTTTAAAACTGATGATAATGTCGGAACGAGCGGAAACGGAAAATTTATTTATTCTGTTGATTCAAATCCATGTAGAGATTATACAATTGATCCGCCTCCGCATGATAAATCATATTTTGAATCGCAGCTGAAGGCGGTTAATAATTATTATCAAGCAGTTTCGAATGGAAAATTCGGAATTGATTTGACAAATTCCGATATATTTCCAAATGCGAATGAGTCGGCTTATACCTTGCCTGATTCGATTGCTTATTATCACCCCTTTGGCAATAATTTGAGTGAATCCGAAAAGAATGCTTTGCACGAACAGCGCATTGTAGAATTTTTTACTGACGCCCTAAATATGGCTTATCATACAGATGATATCGATTTTAGCAATTACGATCTTGTGATTATTTTTCATGCTGGTACCGGAAATGAAATAGCCTTTGAAATCGAAACAACTCCTGAGGATATTCCAACAACATTTGTTGATAATCAAATGATTCGAAATCAGCTGGGTACTTCTGCAATTTCGATTGGCAATGCCTCAATCACTCAAGGGCTGATAATACCGGAAACACTGAACAATATTTACTTTTCTGAATTTACCGATAATTTAACTGCTGATGCCGATACTTGTCTTTATCAACTTGGCTTAACAGGAACTCTAGCACTGTTAATCGGGCAAGCAATCGGCATGCCGCCGCTGTGGGATGTTTCAACCGGCAAGAGCGGTATTGGGAAATTTGGTCTAATGGATCAAGGTGCTTTTAACGGAAAAGGTTTAATTCCGGCACCGCCGATGGCCTGGAATCGGATTTTTATGGGTTGGGAAGCATCGGAAACCGTAATTCCTGATCAAACTATTGAAAAAAAATCGCGTCCCCTCGGAAAAACTCGTAGAATAGACATAAATGACCATGAATATTTTTTAATTGAAAACCGTACCAATTGGTTTAGATCAACGGTTAGCATTGATTCGGCTGTTTATGCGGTGCGGAACCGTGGCGACTCATTTCCTGACGAAACAGCGATAATTTTTGATTCACTTGGCGCAGAGATTGATGATAACGGCGTGATCATTGCAATACCTGACTATGATTTAGGGTTGCCCGGTTCAGGTCTTTTAATTTGGCATATCGACGAAAAAATCATAGCCGATAGTATATCTTCCTATGCGATAAATAGTAATAGAAATTTACGCGGAATCGATTTGGAAGAGGCAGGTGGAGCACAAGATATTGGCTTTGAAAGTTCAGCAGTATTTAGAACCCCCGAAATTGGTGAGATTTTCGATATGTGGTATCAGGGAAATCCAGAATATGATGGATTTAATGCTGATGTTAACGACCGTCCGCTTGAATTTAGTTCGCAAACACTTCCAAATACGAAATCCAATCATGGTGCTATTTCTAATTTACGCATTTATGGCATTGGTTTTCCATCTGATACGATGCATTTTTCAGTATCCAATGATTTAATTTTGTCAGGCTTGCCGGATACATCGTTGCATATTTTGTATTATACTAAATTTCAAAAAAACGGGACAGAGATACTCGTTGGAAAAAATGACAAAAATTTGTGGTGGTCTAGTTCAGATAAAATTAATAAAAAGATTTTCTACAATTTGCCTTCGGAAAAAAATCTATTTGTTTTAACTAATATTGAGAATGATAAAAAATTAGCTGTTTTATCTGATATTGGCAGTTCATTAAAACTCACCTGGTTTAAGTTTGACCAAGATTTTAAAAGCGTCAAAGATTCAATTATTACGGATGATTGGGATTCAATTTCATATATTTCTGGCAGCATTCATTCTGATGCAATTCAAATAATTAAAAATAATGAAATAACTTTGTCAAATTTAAAAACAGGTGAAATAATAAAAGTGAGCAATTCCAGAGATGGTGGAATAATCATTGGCGATCAGCCGGTAAAATATTTTGAACGAAAGATTGAATATATTTCTGCAATCGATCTTGACTTAGATGGAAAAATAGAAATATTAGCAGTTGATGAAATTGGAGATTTACACGCCTTTTCCCAAAATTATACACAAAAAAATGGATTCCCGCGAACAGTTATAGCTAAAGCCCCAGTTTTAGCTAAAAATATAATCGGTGATATCAAACCGGAGATAATATTTCAGAACCGGAGCGGTGAGATTATAATTTTAAACAGTTCAGGAGAGATAAAATTTCAATTAGCCAATTATGAAGGAAGTAGTCTGAGAGCAATTTCTGAATTTAATGGCCGTAATACGATTGTTACCGAATCCTCAATTTGGGTATTTGATGAAATTGAGCAATGTAATGGAAATCAATGGACCGGTTATTATCATGATGAATTAAATTCAAATACAATCGAAATTAATTATTCTGGAATGAACCAAAATAAATCCACTTTAATTGATTTAGACCAAACCTATGTTTATCCAAATCCGGTTAAAACCGGTAAGGCAAAAATTAGAGTGCATAATTACTCTGCAGAAAAAGTAACTCTTAAAATTTATGATGTTGCCGGATATTTTGTTGATGAAATCAATGCAGATATTGATGTTCAAAATAGCCCTTGGGAATTAGATTGGGATGTAAACGACTATGAATCAGGTGTATATTTGATTAAATTAAACGCAACCAATGGTAGCTCTGAAACAGAAGCAATATTAAAAGTTGGCATTATCAATTGAAGTATTATATTATATTAATATTTACTGTTTCAGTGTCATTATTTGCGCAAAACGGCTATAATCATCCGGAAATAAAATGGCAAACAATTAATACAGAACATTTTGAAATTCATTTTTATGAAGATACTGAATTGCTTGCGCGTGAAGCAGCCGGAATTTTAGAACATGTATATCCAAAAATAACTCAACTATATCAATTTGAGCCGAAAAATAAGACTCATATTATTTTCACTGATGTGGAAGATATCGCCAATGGCGCTGCTTATTATTATGACAATAAAATTCTAATTTGGGCCTCCCCTTTGGATATCGCTTTGCGTGGTAGTCATAAATGGTTAGAAAATGTATTAACGCACGAATTTGTGCATATAATCTCAATTCAAAAAGCAATGAAAGCCGGAACCGCTATACCTGGTGCATTTTTGCAGTGGATTGGCTATGAAAAGGAAACCCACAAAAATGAATTATACGGCTATCCCAATGTTATTGCCAGCTATCCTATACCAGCAAGTGTAGTCCCGCCTTGGTTGGCTGAAGGGGTTGCTCAATTTATGTACGAAGATGCTGATTGGGATACTTGGGATTCACACCGTGATATGATTTTACGTGATCAAGCTCTGAACAACAATTTGTTTTCTTTAGCTGAATTGAATACTTTTGGAAAATGTGGTATTGGTAATGAATCTGTTTATAATTCCGGATATTCGTTCGTTAATTTTATCACAGATAAATTTGGTGCAGAATCTGTTCGTAAAATTATGCAGGAATTGTCAAATCCGTTTCAATATTCGATTGATAAAGTCTTAAAAAAAGTTACCGGAATCAGTGGTAAAAGCTTGTATGAGCAATATGTTGATGACTTGATCGAAAAATATGAAAAGTTAACTGATGAAATTGATTCAAAAATAGAAAAATTTAATCTAATATCTTCCGAGGGTACCACAAATTTATACCCAAAATGGTCACAAAGCGGTAGCAACATTGCTTATATTTCAAATAAAGGAAATGATTTTTTTAGTCAGACAAATTTATATATTTATGAATTTACGACCGGCGAAGAAAAAAAAATTGCAAACGGTGTTCAATCCGCGCCAACTTGGGGGGCAGGGGACAGCATTATTTATTATAGTAAAAAACCCTTAAAAAGTAGTTGGAACGGTTATCGTTATTTTGATTTGTACTCATATAATTTCAATAAAAAACAAGAAAAGAAGTTAACTAATCAATCGCGTGCGGTTTCACCTGTTTATATAAATCATTTAAATTCAATTGCTTATATCGCAATGGATGGCGGCAAACAAAGTATCTTTTTATATTCTTTAGAAAAAAACAATATTAAAAAAATCAAGACTTTTAAAGATGCCCGCATCCTAAACAATTTATATTTTGATGATAAATCTAACCGTATCTTATTTGACCATACAACACACCACTATCGCAATATTGCCGCTCTAAATTTGATGGATTTCAGTGTTGAAGATATTCAATTTAATGCTAATTTTGATGAACGTGATATGTGTGTTACTGACAATGGAGAATTGATATTTTCATCTGATTTCAACGGTATTTTCAATATTGTGACCGCCGACTCGGCGACGCAAGTAACCAATTTTACAAATGTCGTTGGTGGAGCATTCATGCCTGACGTAAATAAAGACGAACAAATCGTGTTTGCTCTTTATCAGAACGGTGGCTATAAAATTGCAGTTTTGAAAAATCCTAAAAAGGTAAAATCTACACCGTACAAACCTGTTACGAACATCGTTACTAAAGCACCGATTAATCAAATTGATGATAATATTGCGGAGGAATATTCTGATAATTTCGCGCAAATGTTTATTATGCCACGAATAATGGTTGATTATGGTAAAATAAAACCGGGATTTTATTTTTATTCGAGCGAAGTACTTGATAAACTTTCCATCAGCGGTGGCGCAGCAATGAATTTTGATAAGGATGTTGACTTTGGATACAATTTATCTTTCAGAAAATTGTATCCCACAATTTATACGGAATTCTTTTTTGGCACGCGGAATACAATTGAAAGATCAAAATATTCCGTTTACAATGTGGATGAACGATTACGTTTTCAATTTGTGCTAATGCAATTGGGATTGAAATTTCCATTAATCGGCACAAATGTAATAGATATATACTCCCAAGCGCAACAATACAGAGCATTCATTAAAGAAGACATTGTCGTTGCAAACCATAAAGCTGGAACCGCATACGATTATTTCAGAGGCATAGCCAGCGGTATAAAATTGAAGTGGAATAGTATTAAACCAACGGTTAATAGTAACATCAATCCATCCGCGGGGTTTAGACTAAATTCTAATCTCAGCTATGAATTTAATGATTTTATTGATGGTCTTAATCTATCAGATTCAGGGACTTGGACTGAGGAATATATAGAAAATAATTATTTCAAGATTGACATTGGTGGAGCATTCCACAAGACAATTTTTCCTTCAAAAAGATGGACTTTGAATATCGCTGCGAAAGGTGAATGGTTGTCCAATGCTAAAGTTGATTCATTTTTTAATATTTATGGTGGCGGATTAGATGGTATTCAGGGATATCCCTATTATAGTTTTGAAGGTACAAATTCCATTTTTGCAGAATTAGCGTTACGAATTCCTTTATTCAGACAAGTACATATTCCACTTGGTTGGGTAATTTGGCAGAATTCAACCATTGGATTTGAATATCAATTTGGTGATGCATGGACAAATAATTTTAATCTAAAACAATCCCTTGGATTGCAATTTAGGATAAATGGTTTTTCTTTTTATAATTACCCAACCGCATTAGGATTTGAAGTTCATCGTGGACTTTCCACCTTTACAGAGGATATTAGTGGTACTAATATCAAATATGGTGATGAAAATCGTTATTACTTAACCCTTTTATTTGGATTTTAATATGAAAAAATCAATTGTTTTAATATTCATTTTAAGCACAATTACCTTCGGTGAGGATTTGTCAAGTTTAGTTGATAACCGTTTTGCTATCAAATTAGATTTGCAGAATATTTCATCAAGTACAATGTCTACCGTAAATGATAGTTCAGAAGCTGGCGTTTCAAAAATATTACCAACGGTTGCATCTCTGATAATACCCGGATTTGGACAATATCTTAACTTCTCACCGTGGTGGAAAGTAGCTCTATTTACTGGTATAGAGGTAGCCGGAATAGCCGGATATTTTGCCTGGAAAAATGAAGCAGATGACAAAACGCAAGAATATGAAAATTGGGCCGATGAACATTGGAAAGCACAACGCTGGGTGAGTGATAGTTCAATCTTGTTAAATGATATAGTATCAAGCGGTCATACGGAAGTTGATGACGTACGAATTGATGGCAGTCATGACCTGACCATAGTTGTAAATGGAAAATATGAATCATCGCACATATTATTGACTAATCCTAATCTTGAATATACTGTGATCCGTGACTTTGATTATTATGAAGGGATAGGAAAGTATGATCAATTCGTTGCCGGTTGGGATGACGCAATCACAGATTGGGAAATTGTAATCAAACAGATTACAGATGGAAAAAATGAATTAATTGTGATGACGCCTAATAAAAGAAAATATCTTGAAATAAGGGATGAAAGCAACAAGTTTTATAAAAGAGCGAAAATTGCAGCAACAACATTACTAATTAATCACTTAATTAGTGCGTTAGATGTACTATTGTTTTCCAAATTTAATTCTGAACTATCAATAGAAATGGACGTATCACAGGAATTAAATTCGGATTATGCAATTAAAGGAATTTCTTTTCAGTGGAATCTTTAAAATATATTTTCAAGCATAAATTAATATTGATGGTTATTGGTGCTCTTTTTATCATAGATTGCGCTGGAAATAAACCGATTGATACAATGTCCTTAGAAAAACGCTTTGAACGGGGCCAAGAATATCTTAAAAAAAATAAATATCATCAAGCCCAGCAAGAATTTCAGATAATTGTTTTAAGTGGTTCGCATACCGATTTGGGTGATGATGCTCAGTTTTATCTGGCTGAATCATTTTTTAAAAATAAAGAATATCTAATTGCCATTTCAGAGTATGAGCGCTTAACTCGTAAAATGAAATTTAGCCCATATGTGGAAAAAGCACGTTGGCGAATTTGCGAAGCCTATGTTGCTGAATCGCCAAAATATTATCATGATCAAACCAACACCGACAAAGCATTGCAAAAATTACAAGAATTTATCGATGAATACCCTAATTCAGAATTTCGAGATGAGGTGAATAATACTATAAAAAATTTGCGGAATAAATTGGCAGAAAAAATCTTGAAATCTGCTATCTTGTATACAAAATTACATGCCTATGATTCAGCAATCATTGCTTATAATGATTTATTGTCCAAATATTATGATACCGAACATTCAAATGCCGCTCATGTAGGAATAATTCATGCCAATATTTTGATGAAGAATTTTGATGAAGCAAGAACCTACTTTACTGAAAATGAGAGCAAAATAGTTGAACCGGAATTAAAGAAAAAAGCTCGTGAGTATATCGCAGCAATCAAATTGGGTGGAAATTAATGAAAAAATGCATATTTGGTGGAACATTTGATCCGCCACATATTGGACATTTATTAATTGCTCAGACAATTTGTGAGGCCGAATCCTTCGATAAAATAATATTTATTCCGGCCTATAAGAATCCGCATAAATCAAAAGATATTACTTCATCTGTCGATGAGCGATTAAAAATGTTGCAAATTGCAATTGCCGGAAATCCAAATTTTGAAGAATCTGATATTGAAATTAAGCGAGGAGGAATTTCTTATTCAATTGATACAATTCGATTGATTAAAAAAGAACAAAATTTAGACAGAGATGAGTTATATTTTCTGATTGGTAGTGATATTTTAGATCATTTCTCCAAATGGCGCGAACCAGAAAAAATCTTGGAAGAATGTCACGTAATTGTTGCGCTAAGACCCGGATTTAATCCGAGTTCAGTTCCCAATTGGATATTAAGTAAAATTCAATTTGCTAATATTCCACGATTCGAATTATCGGCAACCGAAATTCGCAAACGGTGGCGTGAAAATAAAACAATTCGATACATGGTGACCCAGCCTGTATGGGAGTTCATTAACGCTCACAAGCTGTATTTATAATGCTTTTTAGCATTTTTTTAATTTTCGTTGGAATCCTTTTTCTATTTTTTGGGGCTGATTGGCTAGTAAAAAGTGCCGTATTTTTTGCCAGCCGACTAAAAGTGTCAGCGTTGGTTGTTGGACTAACCGTTGTCGCCTTTGGGACATCCTTACCGGAGTTAGTCATAAGTTTAAATGCTGTATTGACGGGGTCATCAACAATCGCGATTGGCAATATCGTAGGATCCAATATTGCCAATGTCGGCTTAGTATTAGGATTAAGTTCGCTAATATTTCCAATTGCAATTCACTATTCGCGCATTAAACGCGATTTATTTATTTATCTCTTTGCTTGTGCGGTTTTTATTCTGTTCTTATTGGATGGAGTCATTTCGCGCATAGAAGGACTAATATTATTTGGTGGATTAATAACATATACCTGGTCTTGTATAAAATTTAAACGTAATCAAGATGTTGAAACTACAACATCAATTGAAAGATATTGGAAGGCAATTATACTTTTTATGGCAGGCATTGTTGGTTTATACTATGGGGCAGAATTATTTGTAAAAGGAGCGATTAATCTTGCACGCATTTTGGGAGTTAGTGAAATAGTAATAGGAATGACCATTGTTGCATTAGGAACATCACTGCCGGAGCTTTCGACTTGTGTAGTTGCATCATTTCGCAAAGAACATGCCATATCTGTAGGAAATATAGTTGGTTCAAATTTGTTTAATATTTTATCAGTCATTGGGATAGTTGGCATTGTTAAACCCATTAACAGCCCAACATCTATATTGACTTTAGAAATTCCAATTATGGTTGCTTTTGGACTCGTTTTAATACCGCTGGGAAAAGTGAAGCAACCCATTTCACGAATTTATTCTGTTATTTTAATTGCAGGATATAGTTGGTTTATGTATAGTCTGTTCTTTAAATAAACCCAAGAATAAATTAACTTTACGAATGATTTCTTTTAATAATGTTACCTATTCCTATCCAAATGGGAACGGCGTTTTTGGTGCGACTTTTCGAATATTGCCAGGCGAATTCTCCTTTTTGATTGGCCCGTCCGGAGCCGGAAAAACAACGATAATGAAGTTAATTTACATGGATTTGTTCCCTAATAAAGGCGAAATTATTTTAAATCGACATTCGTCCAGTAATCTGAGAAAACGAAAAATACCATATCATAGACGTAATATCGGTATGATATTTCAAAATTTTAATCTGTTAAAGGATCGGAGTTTATACGAAAATGTAGCGCTGCCTTTGCATGTTGTAGGATGTAGTAAAAAGGAAATCCACGATCGTGTTTTAGCAATTTTAATTGAAGTTGGCTTAGAGGATAAAGCTAAAGAATATCCGGAGGAATTATCAGGTGGCGAACAGCAAAGAGCTTGTATCGCACGTGGTTTGGTTAAAAATCCTGAAATAATTTTAGCAGATGAACCAACTGGGAATTTAGACCCATCTTCTGCAATGCAGATTGTCAAACTGTTCGAACGTGTTAATAAAAACGGTACTACAGTATTAATGTCTTCCCATAATTATCGATTGATCAAAGAAATGGATCATCGATTTGTTGAAATTATAAATGGGATTGTACAATAAATATGAGAAAATTAATCTATTTAACGCGCGAGGGATTCAGGAATCTCTGGCGCCATAAATTAACCGCTTTAACAGCGATTGGCTCCGTTTTTGCCTTATTGCTTATTATAGGAATATTTATACTGATCCATCAAAATTCGCATCAATTAATTGAATCAGTTCGATCAAAATACAAGATTGAAGTGTTTTTTGATGAAAAAACTAGTGCGAAAAATGCCACCGAAATAATCGATGAAATTATACAGTTAAATGGTATAAAATCTGTTGAATTCATTAGCAAAGCTGAGGCATTGCAAATTTATCAAGACCAGTTTGATGAAAATTTAATCGAATTATTGGGATACAATCCGTTGCCTTATAGTGCAGTTGTTGAACTTGATCAAGAAGCACCAATTGAATTAAAGGTTGAGCCAATTATCGGTAAATTAGAAAATCTGCAACATGTAGACGAAGTGGTATATGAAGGGACGTTAATCAGTCGAGTTGAAAATTTTTATAAAACTGCTTTGCGTGTCATTTCGTTTGTTGGACTCGGATTATTATTAATAACAATAATTGTAATTTCGAATACTGTTAAATTATCTGTTTATGCTAAACAAGAATTGATTTCAAGTTTGAAATCAATTGGTGCGACTAAACTATTTATTAAAACACCATTTGTAATAGAGGGAATCCTTGAAGGATTAATTGGTGCTATTTTAGCATTTGCTGCAATATTTGTTGCAGTACGGAGTTTAAATACTTTTTTTATTGAAGTAATCCAATTTAAAATCGAATTCGATTTAATAGCAATGTTATGGTTATTAGTCATCGCATTTATTATTGGATTGATCGGAAGTTACCGAGGAATTCGGATTTTATTAAGATGAAGTCGTTATTGACACACCGATTTTTAACGTCATAAATTTAAGGTTATCTACTATTATAATTTTTGAAATTTTGAATATATTTTTGGAGAAATTGATAAATGTCAACTGATGCAAAAAAAACACCTAAAAACGGAGCACCTGTAACCGGAAAAAAGACTTCAAAAAGGAGAACTACAAAATCAAAAATATCTGCTGAAAAACAACAAATCAAAGAATTGAAAAATCAGGTTGCTGAGCTTACGGAAAAAAGATTGCGATTAAAAGCCGAGTTTGAAAATTTTCGTAAGCGCCGTGATAGAGAAATGTTAAGAGCTTTGGAATATGAAGGCGAAAATCAATTTAAAGATTTGCTGCCAATAATAGATGACCTCGAACGGGTCGCTGGTGCGGTAAATAGTGAAACAAAACAAGATGACATAATTATTAACGATGGCATTAGATTAATAATCTCAAAGGTCGAAAAATATTTTAAGAAATGGCAGGTTAAACCGGTTGGCAAAAAAGGTGAAAAACTGGACATTGAATTGCACGATGCGATGATGGTAAAATCTGTAAAAGATAAAAAAGAAAATGAAATTTTGGAAGTGTTTACCAAGGGTTACAAATATAAAGACCACGTGTTGCGCCATGCCAAAGTCATTGTAAATAAAAGATGAGAGATTTTTACGAAATATTGGGTGTTGACAAGGGTGTCTCTAAAGATGAATTAAAACGCGCCTATCGCAAAATTGCGATGAAATATCATCCGGATCGAAACCCCGGCGACAAAGATGCCGAACAAAAGTTTAAAGAAGCAGCCGAAGCTTATGCAATTCTAAACGATGACAATAAACGCGCAAAGTACGACCAATTTGGGCATGCCGGGGTTGGAATGGGCGATATGGGGCAGGGCACAGGATTCGATGGAATTCATTTCTCAATGGAAGATATTTTTAATCAATTTGGGAGTATTTTTGGCGGACGTCATCCCTTTGAAGATATATTTGGTAATTCCGGAGCGGGGCAAAGTACGCGTGGCTCATATCGTAAAGCAAAAGACCTCAGAGTTTCTTTGAAATTAGATTACACCGATATTCTGAAAGGTGCTGAAAAGACAATTAAAATAAAGCGCAATGAGCTATGCCAAAAATGTAATGGCAGTGGTGCAGAAAAAGGTACTTTGCCATCGCGATGCAAACAGTGCAGCGGTAGCGGACAGGTCAGACAAGTTCGGCAGTCTTTTTTTGGGCAATCTGTTGTGGTAACGGACTGTCCGTTATGCCATGGAAGCGGTGAATTTATTGAAAATCCATGCTCTGCGTGCGGTGGAAACGGTATTAAACGTGAATCTGTATCGATTAAAGTTAAAGTTCCTAAGGGTGTGGAGAGCGGCAATTATATGACGCTTGACGGTCAAGGAAACAAGGGTGGAAAAGGAATTCGTCCTGGGGATTTGTTGGTGTTTTTTGAAGAAAATCCGCATAAATATTTTATCAGAAATGGAACCGACATCATTTTGGAAACGCATATAAATATAGCTTTAGCAGTTATGGGTGGGTCTATTACATTGCCAACTATCGAGGGAAAAGCAAGTTTAAAAATTCCCAAAGGAATTCAATCGGGGCAGGTTTTGCGAATGCGCGGAAAAGGATTGCCAAGATTACGCAGCAGTCACCGTGGAGATCAATTGGTGCGCGTTATTGTAGATATACCTACCTCTCTTTCGAGGGATGAAAAGCGAATTTATAGTGAATTAGAAAAAATTAGCGGTTCCACCGAACCGACATTTCAAAAGATGGAAATGTGATGCCAATACTTACTAAACAAGAAAAATATTTAGTGTATATTTTAACAAGTACGGCACTTGTTGGTTCGGTTATTGGTTTGATAAGACACAATTGGTTAAAAAATCCTGAAATATTGATTTCACCAAAAAAGTTGCCGGTTTATATCCAAAAAGTGCATGAACAAGAAATTATAAATAAGCACAAGTCGGTGATCAATAATAAAATATCTAACGATAAATTGGTTACTAATGAAATTAAAAACAAATTTGATACAAAAGAAAATGTTTACCAAACAAAAGTCATCGGTGAAAAATCAAAGCAATCTGTTAATATTAGTAAAGAAAAAAAGATTACGCAAAAAACAATTAAAATAATTAATATTAATAGTGCCAGTAAGGATGATTTTATTGCACTGCCGCATATTGGTGAAGTTAAGGCAAATAGAATTATTCAATATAGGGCAGAAGCTGGTGGATTTAGCTCAGTTGATGAATTACAAAACGTTAAAGGCATTGGACCTAAAACACTGAAAAAATTAGAACCGTTTTTAACAATTAAATAGGAATCATAAACCATGGCAAAAAAAACTCGAAATAAAACTGATTGGATCGAATTATTGATTGTTATAGCATTTTTATTTTTAATTATTGCAATTTATGTACCGATTGCAATCTGGGCGGATGAAGATAAATTTACAGAACAAAGTCGCACACGAATGCAAAATGTCCATAATGTACAACACTTTTATTCACAATTAACTAATAAATTTAATGAAAATGGTTATGAGGCAATGCATATTATAAACGCCGTATCTGATTCGGCAACTGCTGACTCTAATTTTGTTGGAGAACAAAGATTGAAATTATTAGGAAAAGTATATAGTGTTAATGTACCTGAAGGATTTACAGTTGAATTTGATACAACTTTTGGATTACATAAAGTCAAGCGCGATACAACAATAGATACTACTGCAACTGTTGTTATGTTTTCTGAAGAGCTTTCCAGAAATGATACAATCTATGTGCAGAAAAAGGAAGTTTCTGATTTAATTGAAGATCCTGCATTTCGAGCTGTGATTGACGAACAGCCATTAGAAATAGTCGCTGTTGAGACATATTATGATCGATATCAACCTGATTCCACACAATTTATTTGTCCGGTTACCAATAAACCATATAAGTTAACCTTTAAAAACGATTTATTGCGAGTTGATAGTCCGATTGAGGAAACCTATAAAAAACGGAAATACTTGGTTTTTTCTTTCAAAGCTGATAATCACGGTTACATTGAAGATGGAGTTGCCAGCTGGGATTAAGTAAATATTTTAAGCAAATATTATGAACGGATTTGTAGTCACCAATTCGCATATTTTATTTGGAGAATGGAAATCCGTTCAGAACAAATATTATCTAAATAATTTACAATTTTTATGTTTGACAAAACCGCTAAATAAGGTATACAAATCAGCGGTCGAAACTAATAAGGTAATTTCAACTGCAATTAGTGAACTTTCCTTAAGAGGAAATAAAGTAGTTGTAGCAGTTGATGATGATTTGTTGGTTCATAGTTCAATTTCTAATCAAGAAGAATTTTCAGCACAAAATATTGCTGATTTAATCAATTGGGAATTAACTCAAAAATGGGGCGAATTGAGTGACTATTTGCTAACTTTTTCTGAATATGAAACGAAAGATAAATCAAAATTGCATTCTGTAGCTTGTTCTAAAAATCTAATTAACGGATTAAAATCAATATTTCTTGAAAAAAAAATCCAGACGATTTGGGCTGGTCCCTTAAGTTCGATATTTTTAAATAACGTATTTAATTCAAATAGATATTTTATTTACAATGATAACTCAGTGTTAAAATACTTTAATCGTGATAAAAATGGTTTTGATATAGGTTGTGTTCAATTTATTGATGGTAAACCCAATCTAACTTCTGATATTGCGAATGCGCGCATTCAATTTCCTAAATCATCTCAGTCTATAGTTATCAGTGAATTTGATAAACAAAATGTGCAAAAATTAAGTGGACTGAATAGTACTACTTTAAAACCTTTTAAGAATATTGTTCTTGCAGTTGCAATAGTCGATGACAATATTCCTTTAAAACTGTTGAATACTATATCTCAAATTATCCCGATGTTTTCGTATGAAGAAATGCTGAATTTCTTTAGTTCAAAAAAAATTCAAAATAATAGATATTGGCAACAAGACATTGGTAATCAATTAGATAAACCTAAATTAATTAGAAGAGAAAAGAACAAAACTCAACAATCAAGCAAACTTAGAGTTAAGAAAATCCAAAGAAAGCACAGTGTTGACCGTAAGCATAAAAGGAATATAAGTATATTTCTTTTTTTTCTGATAACATTATTTGGGTTATTGGGCTATTTTTTGTTTTTTAATCCAATCGAAAAAGAGATTCTAGATCAAGCAACAGAAAAATATGGTTTAAATCGGACTAAAAATGATTCAACAGAAAAATTATCATTTGAACAGCTATTTGGGCATTCCAAATCAATATTGGAAACAGTACCCAATTTATTTGTAGAACTTCCAACTGAAAAAATTATATCTATAAAAATGTCAGATGGTAAAGGGACAATAGCACTTGCTAGCGAGGAAACAATAAATATACCAAATTTTAATGCTCTTAATTCTTCAATGAAGCCAATAGATTGTTGTGGTGGAATTATACAAACAGTAGGGTTTAAAATTGATTCAATACCATATTCACGCACTAACATACACGCTAAATATTCAGAAGTAATAGAATATTTACGTAGATATACAGGTGAAGTAAATCTACGAAAATTGGAGCTTATGAAGGAGAAATTTTCGCTTTATCATCCCGTAATTTTTAGAGTTAAATCCAAAGACAAAATTGTTGAAATGTTAGCTTATCTAAACTCAATTGGTGATAACGTAATTCTTCGAAAATTTGATTTAACTAATACCGCCGGAAGCGATGATCATTCTGCCACTTTCTACGTTGCTATTTACGAGTCTATTTAGGATTTAACTTGCAAATTTTAGCTGGAAAATTTAAGGGTGCGCAAATACAAACTCGTGCTAATTTAAAATACCGACCGACACAATCAAAAATTCGGAAAAGTCTATTTGATATGCTTGGTGATTTAAGTGGAAAGATGGTATTAGATTTATTTGCCGGTTCTGGCATATTAGGATTTGAAGCACTGAGCAGAAATGCAAGATTTGTAACTTTCATTGAAAAAAATGTTAGCCAGGTTCAACTTTTAAAAAATAATTTTAAAAAAAATAATTTTAACAATTGTGAAATTCGAAAGATGGATGCATTAAAATATTTAAAAGAAGGGGCCAAAACCGACTTAATTCTCGCAGATCCACCATATGGGTATACTGAGTTAAATTTAATAATTTATTTAGCTCTAAAAAATTTAAAAACAGGTGGTGAATTTGTTTTGGAAACATCCAAAAAGGACGGTTTTCTAAATTCCGATAGAGAAAAAATCTATGGTAATACAAGACTATCATTTTGGAAAAAACAGTAAAAATGCCGTCTGAAAAATCTAAAATAATTGTTTATCCGGGAACATTTGATCCAATTCATAATGGGCACATTAATATTGCGGAACGTGCGGCACATCTATTTGATAAATTAATTTTTGTTGTTGCTGAAAATTCTCAAAAAACCCCTTTGTTCACAGTAAAGGAAAGGATGTTAATGATTGAAAAAGCGACGGAACATGTCGATAATATTACCGTTGATTCGACGGCAGACTTAATTGTGAACTATGCTAGAAATAAACAGGCAGGTACATTAATTCGTGGTCTTCGACACGTTAGCGATTTCGAATTTGAATTCCAGATGGCAATGATGAACTTTCATTTAAATCCGGATATTGTTACAATTTTTATGATGCCCGATGAAAAATATATCCATATAAATTCTACCGTGATAAAAAATGTTTCAAGGCTCAATGGAGATATTTCTCCCTATGTTCCCATAAGTGTAGAAGAGTTTTTGAAACAAAAAAATAACTAATTTTCCATGCCTACTTACGATTATCTTTGTACCACCTGTACTTATAAATTTGAACATTTCCAGTCGATGTCAGATGAACCAATTCGTATTTGTCCAAATTGTAGTGGTTCAGTGCGAAGAATAATTGGTGGTGGAACCGGACTAATATTTAAAGGAAGCGGATACTATTTGACTGATTATAAGGCAAAACCAGCGAACAAAGACAAACTACAGAAAAAAATGGAACCGAAAAAACAAACATCAAACAAGGGAAAAAATGAAAAAATATAAATATGCAAAACTTCCTGCCAGTGGAAATAAAATTGAATATATAAATGATAAAATTCAAGTACCAAACAATCCGATAATTCCATTTATTCGTGGTGATGGTATTGGAGTGGATATTTGGGCTGCAACTGTAAAAGTATTTGACTCTGCTGTAAAAAAAGCATTTAATGGTACCAAAAAAATTGAATGGATGGAAGTATTTGCCGGAGAAAAAGCCCATCAATCGTGCGGTGATTGGCTTCCAGAAGAAACGCCTGAAATAATTAAAGAATTTAAAGTTGCAATTAAAGGTCCATTGACAACCCCGATTGGCGGTGGGTTTAGGAGTCTTAACGTAGCTCTGCGTAAATTATTAGATTTGTACGCCTGTATTCGCCCGGTGCGATATTTTGACGGAGTGCAAAGCCCCGTAAAAGATCCGAGTAAAATGAATATGGTAATATTTCGTGAAAATACAGAAGATGTTTACGCTGGTATTGAATGGAAAAGTGACTCGAAAGAGGCTAAACTTTTACTTGAATTTATCCATGATAATCTTGGTACAAAAATTAGAGCAAAGTCTGGTGTGGGTATTAAACCGATTAGTCCTTTTGGAAGTAAGCGGTTAGTAAAAAAAGCCATCCAATTTGCAATTGATCAGAAGCGCTCCTCAGTGACAATGGTTCATAAGGGAAACATTATGAAATATACCGAGGGTGCTTTTCGCTATTGGGGCTATGAAGTTGCAAAAGAAGAATTTGCGGCTAACACAATCACTGAAGCTGATCTGTGGGATAAGTTTGATGGAAAACCAAATGGCAAGATTGTAATTAAAGATAGGATAGCAGACTCTATGTTTCAGCAAATTTTATTAAGACCGTCTGATTATGATATTTTGGCATCAACCAATTTAAATGGTGATTACTTGTCCGATGCTTGCGCAGCTCAAGTGGGGGGGCTAGGGTTGGCACCTGGAGCAAATATGTCGGATAGCGTCGCTTTGTTTGAAGCCACACATGGAACTGCCCCAAAATATGCCGGCCAAAACAAAGTTAATCCCGGATCGCTTATATTATCCGGTGTAATGATGTTTGAGCATTTAGGTTGGCAATCGGTTGCTGATATGATTGTATCAGCAATTCAGCAAACAATCACACAGAAAACTGTAACATATGATTTAGCACGACAAATGGAAGATGCTACTAAAGTATCTACATCAGGCTTTGCCGATGCGATTATTAAAAATTTGTAGTTAGCAATTCGTTTTAAAATTATATTGAAAGAGTGTTTATTGATTTCACAAAGGTGTCTTGCTACGCCGGTAAAGGAGGAGCAGGGTGTGTATCGTTTAGGCGAGAAAAATATGTTCCTAAAGGCGGCCCAGATGGTGGAAACGGAGGGAAAGGCGGTGATGTTGTATTTGTAGTTGATGACAATCTGTATACATTGCATGATATTCGGTACAATCGCATTTACAAGGCAGAAAACGGCGAACCGGGTGGCCGTAGTGAAAAAACTGGAAAAAACGGCGCTGATTCAATAATTCGTGTTCCGCCCGGAACATTGATAAAAAGTATTGAAAATAAAGCGGTTCTTGCCGATTTAGTAAAAAATAGAAGTCGCTTTGTTGCTTGTAAAGGAGGAATTGGTGGGCGCGGAAATGCTTTTTACAAATCTGCAACAAATCAATCACCGCGCCAGGCGCAAGCTGGAATTCAAGGGGAAAGCGGCGTTTTTTTGCTTGAATTAAAAATGTTAGCTGATGTTGGATTAGTCGGATTACCGAATTCTGGAAAATCAACTTTATTGTCTAAGCTCACATCGGCAACACCTAAAATTGCTGATTATCCTTTTACAACTTTGCAGCCATTATTAGGAATAGTAAAAGTAGAAGATTTCGGATCATTTGTGATGGCTGACATACCGGGAATCATTAAAGGTGCAAGTGTTGGAAAAGGTTTGGGGTACCAGTTTTTGAAACATATTGAACGCAATAAATTATTATTATTTTTAATTGAAGCTACTGATGATAAACCTGATAAAACTTTAAAATTGTTACAAGAAGAATTGTTTGCCTATAATCAGGCCCTAAAGGATAAAGCAATTATAGTTGTGCGAACAAAATGTGACCTTATTCCGCCTGCAAAACTGTCGAAGCAATGGTTGAGTAATATTAAATATATTGTTGATATATCATCATTTACAGGATATGGGATTAAAGAGCTGATTAATCTAATTGATACAAAATTAAATGAAGTATAAGCAAATAGTAGCTCTTCTAAATTTATTGAATGTATCTAAAATTGGGTCTCAAAAAGTAAGAAGTCTCGTATCCAAATTTAAAGATGTTGAACAAGTATTTTCCCTATCGACATCTGAATTGTGTGGTGTTGCTGGTATCGATCTAAAATCTGCGCAGGTCATACAATCATACAACAATTTTGATTTTGGCCAGAAACTGTTAGAGAAATCTTACCAACAGAATATAAATGTTGTAACCTATTGGGATAAGGACTATCCGCTATTGTTAAAAAAAATCTATGACCCACCAGTCTTATTATTTTCAATTGGAAAACGCACTTTAGCGGTGTTAGGTAGTGGTTTGGATATAATTTACCCAAGTGAGAATTATAAATTAGCACAAAATATTATCGAAGATGGAACGATAATTAGTGAGTTTCCTCTTGGCACCAAACCAGAAGCTGGTAATTTTCCGAAAAGAAATCGTATTATAAGCGGTCTTTGTCATGCGACAATTGTAGTTGAAGCCGGTGACCGTAGCGGAGCAATCCTTACTGCTTTAAATGCGGTTGACCAAAATCGTGAAGTATTTGCTGTGCCGGGGCGGGTTACCGATAAACAAAGCTTAGGCTGCAATCGATTGATTCGAAATGGTGCCATTCCTTTTCAAAATGCTGAACAAATTTTTCAAAATATTAGTAATCGGCTATTTAACCCAATGACTCCTATACAGCAATCAATTCGTTTGGATTTGAGCAAAAGGGAACAAGCGGTAGTAAAACATTTGTCAGATGAACCAATTCACGTAGATGTACTATGTAATAAAAGTGGAATTGAGGTCACTGCATTATTAGGCATCTTGTTATCTTTGGAATTAAAAGGAGCTGTTGCACAAGTTGGTGGTAAACAGTTTGTATTGGCTTAATAATCGGTTTGAATTTCACAATGTTGGATTTAATTTTACTAATTAAAATTATAGTGAAATTAATTGGAGAGGTGGCCGAGTTGGCTTAAGGCGCTCGCCTGCTAAGTGAGTGTTCCGCTTAAACGGAACCGAGGGTTCGAATCCCTCCCTCTCCGCAAACTAGTCAAAATGAAAATTAACAAAAAACTTAACTGTGGTATTAAAAGAAAATTTGTGGTTATCCAGCAGTTAAGTAAACAGTATTGTATATTTAGTATTATAGTATTGTGGACTTCAATGAGTTTTGGACAAAATATTAAGTATATAGATGATAGTCACAAACAATCAAAATTTAATGTCCACATAGGAATGGGACTTTTTAATGGTTTAAGAATAGGATTGGAATATCGAATATCAAATACATTAAGTATTAGCGGAGATTGTGGGGTTTCACCTTTTGTTTTTTTGGGTGGAGGAAAGATAATTAACTCAAGTATCAACTATTCTCCAGTTACTGAATCGTACTTGTTCCGTTTATCCATTGCCCGGCACAATAGGGTTTCATTTAATGTTAAAGATATAGATTATTATGTATTTCAAAATTTTGGGTGGATATTTGAATTAAATACTAGGAACGCAATTCAATTTAGTTCAGGACTTGGTGCTATTATTTCATATGAAAATGAAAAATATAAAAATTGGGTAATAAGGCCTAATTTGGATATAATTTTTGAATTTTAACTTAATACACCTACATAAAAATTATGAGAAACTATTTATTCGTTTTGATTTCCTTATTGTTGCTTACTAATTGTGAGTTGAAGCGGGAAGCCATTGGCGCGGCTGATGAAATTACTGTGATCACATCTAAGGAGCACAGAGCGCCTCTACAAAATATTTTGTCGGCAGTTTTTACTGATACAATTTACACTCCACGACCGGAACCGGTTTATAAATTAAACTTTACCAACCCAATCAGCTATAATGAATTAAAACGGCAAACAAATTTAATAATTGGTTCAATTGGAACTGATGAGACCAATTTAGGTACTAAATTGGTTAAATTACTATTAGGTGATGAAATGTTCGAGAAAACAATTTCAGGTAATCAGCAAATTATTTTTTCTGAAAACCAATTCAATAAAAATCAATTATTTATGATAATTAGTGGAAATAATATTGAGGAAATTAAGTCAGCTTTAAGTGGGAAATCAGAGTGGATTAAATCACATTTTGATGAATTATTTGAAAAAAAGCAAAAAAAGTTTCTATTTGGAAATGATCGCCAAAATAATTTAACCGAGCATTTTTTAGACAAATACGGTTGGCAAATGCAAATTCCGTGGGGTTGGGAAATTATCAAAGAAATGCCCAATAGCAACTTTGTTTGGCTTGGCCGAGAACTGCCTTATCAATGGTTTTCAATCCATTGGGAACCAGGGTTAGTAATTGAAGATTCTACTGAGGCGGTCACGTATTCTAAACAATTTCCTGGTAAATATTACCAATCTATAAAATATAATAACTATAAATTCTCCATGGAACCGGTAGATTTTAACAATTGGCTGGCTTGGAAATCACAAGGCATTTGGGAATCAAACGATGAAGCCCGCGGTGGACCATTTTTAAATTATTCGTGGTATGACGGTGTTTCAGATCGAACCTATAATTTAAATATATTAGTTTTTATACCCGGCAAAAATAAAGCTACTTTCATGCGCCAGCTTGATATCATGGCTCATTCATTTACTGTAAAATAAAAGTTGAAAAAAGTATTAGTCACTGGCGCGCGGGGGCAATTAGGAAATTCTGTATTAAACCAATTGCATGAAAAATTTGATATTCTCGCATCCGATGTGCCTAAACATGCGCCCAATCTAATTACGCCCTATACCACTTTAGATGTTACAAAATCAGATCAAATAGAAAGTTTTCTCACCAAATTTTATCCGGATGTAGTTATAAATTTAGCCGCTTACACCGATGTCGATGGTTGTGAACTGAATCCAGAAAAGGCCTATCAAATTAATACTGAAGCTATAAAATTATTAACAAAAAATTTTAAGGGACATTTCATTCAAATTTCAACCGATTACATTTTTGATGGATTGAACGGACCATATACTGAAGACGCATCTCCCAATCCGCTTAGTATTTATGGGAAGTCAAAATTGGCAGCTGAGCAATATTTTATGGAATCTGTTCAAAATTTTTGTTTATTAAGAACAAGTGTATTATACGATTATTACGCCGATACCCAAGCTAGTTTCATTAAGTGGGTTGTTGACTCTCTAAAATCTAATAAAGCTATCAATATCGTTAACGATCAGTGGAATAACCCAACCTGGACGGTAAACATGGCAGAAGTAATCGAACTAATAGTTTTGAAAGGTGTTACAGGAGTTTTTAATTACGGCGGTGCTACATATTTGAACCGATTTGAATTTGCTGAAATTATTGCAGATGTTTTTAACTTAAATAAAGACTTAATATCAGTTATCAGCACAGCAAGATTAAATCAAGTTGCTCCGCGGCCATTAAAAGGTGGTTTGCGTATCGAAAAAATTGAACGTGATTTAAATATAAAATGTGCTAATTTGACAAATTGTATAAAATCAATTAAAGCGCGCTATAATAAATGAAAACAATAATCGTAACGCCAACCTATAACGAAGCTAAAAATATTAAATCGCTGATCTCAAAATTGCATGAAATAAATGCCAATTTTCATATCTTAGTCGTAGACGATAATTCACCTGATGGCACGGCGAATATTGTTAAACAAATGCAAAAAATTAATCAAAATATTCATCTTGCGCAGCGTCCCAAAAAACGCGGTCTTGGCACCGCTTATTGCTATGGCTTTAAATGGGCTTTGAAACGCGATTACAATTGCATTGTGCAAATGGACGCCGATTTGTCACATAATCCGGAAGATGTGCCCAAAATGATTGAATTGCTAGCCGAATATGATCTCGTTATTGGTAGTCGCTATTGTGATGGCATTAGCGTTGTTAGCTGGCCTTTGCGACGATTATTTTTAAGTTACGGTGCTAATCTGTATTCACGAATAATTACGGGGGTAAAAATTAAAGATTTAACAGGTGGATTTAAGGTTTGGCGTCGCAAAGTGTTGGAAAATATTGATTTGGATAATATACGTTCTCAAGGTTATGCCTTCCAAATTGAGATGAATTTTCATGTTGAACGAAAGGGCTACCGCATTTATGAACATCCGATTATTTTTATAGATCGTACGATTGGGCAATCAAAGATGTCGCGTACCATCATGATTGAAACGGCCTTTAACGTTTGGCGCTTTAGATTATGGAAACTGTTAGACTGGTTTAAATGAAATCTAACCAGCGTATAGTTTCGGTTTTAATTGTTAGTTATAATGTTAAACAATATTTAATTCAATGTATTGATTCAATAAAAAAATCGAATTTCGATGGTAAAATCGAAATAATTATTATCGATAATAATTCATACGATGGAACAATTCCGGCGCTAAAATCAAAATTTAAGGATTTAATCTGTATCCAAAATGATCAAAATATCGGGTTTGGAAAAGCCGTAAATCAGGCCTCTAAAATAGCTCACGGAAGCTATTTTTTGATCCTAAATCCAGATACGATTATCGAAGAAAATACAATATCAATTTTATTGGAATACTTTGAAAGAAATCCTAAAGTTGGAATGGTTGGACCAAAGATTATTAATTCTGATGGTACTTTGCAAAAGGGATGCAAGCGCTCTTTTCCAACAATCGGTGTGGCATTACCCAAATTAATCGGTTTAGATAAAATATTTCCACATTCTAAGTGGGCAGGACATTATAATTTGAACTATTTGGATCCCGAGAAAATACATAAGGTTGATGCAATTAGTGGTTCTTGTATGTTTTTAACTTCTGATTTATTCAAAAAAATAGGTGGATTTGATGAAAGGTTTTTCATGTATGGAGAAGATCTTGATTTGTGCTATCAGGTATATCAGCAAGGATTAGAAATTTATTATCTTCCTACTACACAAATAATTCATTATCAAGGTGAATCCGTAAAAACCGCTCCCTACGATAGTTTAAATGCTTTTTACAATGCAATGATTTTATATTCCGAAAAGCATTTTTCCACAGGAGGAAACATTCTTTTTAAAGGTGCAATCCGAAGTGGAATATTCATTAGAAAAATTGTTGGAAAAATCGCAGATAAGAAGTCGCAAATTATATCAATTAGCTTTGATGCATTCGCAGTATTATTGGCATTTATTATTGCTTTCCCTTTGAGATTAAACAGTTTAGATGCATTTATTGTAAGTAAAGGTTTAATACCTGGTTTATATATATTATTTTGGCTAACTGTGTGCGCTCTGTTTCAATTATATTCACGATATATTTTGTCTTACACACGGGCAATTTTGGCATCGCTTTGCGGATTTTTTCTTGCTGTTGTTTTTACATATTTTTTTAAACAATATGCATTTTCGCGATTGGCTATAATAATTGCTACGATAATTATCACGATCCTTATACCGGGTTGGAGAATTTTGGCACATTATTTAATGTCACGTGGAGTATTAAGACAAACAAAAGAAAAACACCATGTTTTATTCACGCGGAAGACAATTATCATCGGGACCGATAAGGAGGCACGTAAAATTGTTAAGAATATTCAAAGTCGCTTTGATACAGGATTGGATATAGTCGGATTTGTAGATCATAAGTTAGAACTTGATATAAATGATTTGTCACTGCCATTTTTAGGTTCTATTTCAGATTTGAGAAAAATAATAACTACAAATAATATCCAGGAAATAATTTTTTCATCAGATTCATTTTCGAATCAAGAAATTTTAAATTTAATGGATGAAACCAAGGATTTACGGATAACCTATCGAATGGTACCACGAAATCAGGAAGTACTATTAGGCAAGGCCTCAGTTGAGGATGTGGGTGATTATTCTTTCGTAAATATCGAATATAGCCTATATCATAGATTACATAAAATTACCAAAAGAAGTTTTGACATATTAATTGCAGTTGTTCTGTCAGTACTATTTGTACCGGTTACAATTACTACTTTGCTAACAAAAAAAGATGAAAAAAAAGAATTTTGGGGCATCAATGGTAGCAGATTTATTGCAATAACCACAAAAAATAATAAAAAAGGGATGGGAAAAATATTATATTTGATCTCAATTTTAAAGGGAGATATGAGTTTTGTGGGTACGTTGTTAGTTCCGACCAGTCAGCCTGATCCGAACTTAATTTGCAAACCTGGATTAACAGGATTAGCTAAAATGCGGAAATTAAAACTTACTAATTCAGATTTGAATGTTTTAGATCATTATTATGTGCAAAACCAAAGTTTGATGCTGGACATTGAAATAATATTGAAAACACTACTAAATAATTGATATGGCCCGACACTATATAAATTTTGAACTACCTATTAAATCTATTGACGAAAAGATCAATGCTCGAAAAATATCTTTAATTGAAGGCAAGGGTGGTAATGCTGATCTTGCTGCGCTTGAAATAGAAAGAACAAAATTAATTCGAAATATATTTTCTAAATTAAATCGTTGGGAACGCGTACAATTGGCCAAACATCCTAATCGTCCGCATAGTTTGGATTATATTCAGGCTTTTTGTCCGAATTTTATTGAGCTACATGGTGATCGCTTTTTTGGAGATGATAGCGCAACAATTGCCGGTATTGGAACAATTGATGACAAAAAAATCGCAATTGTATCGCAACAAAAAGGAAGAAATACCAAAGACAACCTAAATCGAAATTTTGGAATGATGCGGCCAGAAGGATATCGTAAAGCACTAAGAATAATGAAAATTGCCGAAAAATTTCGATTACCGATTGTATCGTTCATAGATACGCCGGGCGCCTACCCCGGGATCGGTGCCGAAGAACGTGGGCAAGGAGAAGCAATTGCTAAAAATCTGTTTGAGATGGCGAAGTTGAAAACGCCCATCGTATCAATTGTGGTTGGAGAGGGAGCCAGTGGAGGTGCGCTTGGAATTGGTGTGTGCGATCGAATGTTAATGTTAGAAAACACCTGGTATTCGGTTATTAGTCCCGAAGGGTGTGCATCAATTTTATGGCATGATTCCGGTAAAGCAAAACAAGCTGCAGAAGCATTAAAATTAATTCCATCCGATTTATTGGAATTAGGAATATGCGATCGAATAATTCAAGAACCGATTGGTGGTGCACATGACAATCCTAAAAAAATGTATGAGTTATTGAAAAAAGTCATTTTAGAAGAATTAGAGGAACTCGAACAAATTCCAATCGATTCTTTTTTTGATAAACGTATCGAAAAATATGATAAAATTGGAGCCTTCAAATAAATATGCTTGAATTTACTTATAAAACGCGAGTCTATTATCGAGATGTTGATCAGATGGGAATTGTATATTATTCGCGCTATTTAGAATATTTTGAAGCTGCCCGAACAGAACTATTGCGATCAATAAATTTTGAGATTACTAGAATCGAAAAAATGGGCTACTTTTTACCAGTTATTTCTTGTCATTGCGATTATAAAAAACCAGCCAAATTTAATGATGAGTTAGATGTGGTTACTAAAATTACCAATCTACCGAAGGCAACTTTAAAAATATTTTATGAAATTTATAATTTGAATAAACAATTATTAGTCGTAGGATATACCACCCACGCATTTGTAAATTCAAATGGTAAAACAAGTAAACCACCCAAAAATTTCATTGAAAAACTGAGAGGTTATAATGTTTAAATATATAATACGATTATCATACTTAATAATTATTTCATTATTAATACTGACATCTTGTACAAAGAAAACACCCAAAATTGCCTGGGAAACGGATTACTCATTCGCTGAAATATTAGTTTCATCCAATGGTAAAAATGTGATGATCGATTTTGTACGTGATGGATGCAGTGCCTGTGTTCGGCTGGATGCCGAGACTTTTTCAAATGAAGATGTAATTGAATTTGTTAATACCAATTTAAAAGCTGTTAAAATGCATGCCGATAGCGCTGAAGGGAAAATGCTGATCGAACGCTATAAAATTTTTGGTTATCCAACAATTGTTTTTACGGATTCAGTTGGTACCGAGATTGATAGGATAGTTGGGTATAGACCTCCGGATGAATTCTTATCCGAATTAAATAGAATTCAAAAGGGTGAAAATACCATTCCAGATTTAGTTAAAAAGACTACCTTAGCTCCTGATAATATTGATTTATGGACACAGTTAGCAAGCAAATATGAAGATCGGGGAGATTTAAATTCTGCGGTTGAAGTATGGGAATCTGTAGCGGAAGCTGAAATTGGCGAGCAAGATTTTACCGCTTATAAATTAATTGAGTTGTACGCAAATATTAATAATGATGTGGAAGGATTGGAAACCTATATTTCTGAAAATTTGGATGGTGTGTACGCACCTTACGCATTTAAAAATATTCTCAAGATTCTGCGTCGTAAAAAGGACGTTAGCTCTGAAACAGATGCCTGGCGTCGGCATATCAATTTGATGGAGTTGCGAAACGAGACGACTGCAGAAATCTACAATAGCTACGCCTGGCGGATGACTGAATTAGAACAAAATATGGAAACTGCATTGAAAAAAATTAGAAAAGGTATTGGCATGGTTGCAGAAGATGATTCTCCTAAATTAGCAGCTTTAAAAGACACTGAAGCAGAATTATTGTGGAAATTAGGCATGGTTGATGAAGCTGTAAAAATAATTGATGAATGCATTGATCTACAACCTGATGACAAATATTTTAAGGAACAGAAGGAAAAGTTTTTAGCGAATTAGATAGATTTTCCAATTATATTAAACGGGGCAGGGTAATTATTCCTGCCCCGTTTTATGTGATACAATTTAGATTATTGATACTTGTGTAATACTATTTTTTCTTAGAAAGGTATAAACTTATAATGCCAAAAATTAGTCCAATACAAAACAAGACCCATGAATATTGCACATCTTGATAACCATTTTTTGAGATATTGTCGGAGTTGTGAACGAATGAATAATACCAAGTAATCAATGCTAACAATTGTAGTATTATTACTGTAAGTGAAAACTTTAATTTTCGACTATTACCTTCATGCATAATGATAAAAATACCGCCGATTATAAAATAAATGCTGATCAATACTGGAACTAAAACCGGACTATACCAAGCAACCGGAATTAGAAATAATGTGTCCCAATCCATGATCGATGCTGGCCAATCTAGGAGCAATTTTAATCCAACATAGTAGAATATATCCCAAAAGCCAAAAGCAATGAAAAACATGGCAATTCTGGTGCGCCAATTATAGGCAGCTAAAATTGAAACTCCCGCAAGCATAATTATTGTCATGGCTTCACGTATGGCTTCAATTGTAAAATTAAAATTAGTAGTCGGATTATTGGTGATTATTCCAGCGGGAGGGAAAATAATTTTTCGAATATAGACCACCGTAATTGCTTCCAAAATACCCATAGCAATTGCAAAAACTATAACACTCGCAATGCGAGTTTTGATTGATTTTGAATCTAAATCTAACATTATTAAATATTTAGGGCAGAACGTAATTCTGCCCATACAAATATACTATCCAAATGAAAATCCTTTGGACAACTCGCTTTCTTTGGTTCCTTTGGGAACCCATGCTAAATCTAAAATCGTAAAAGTCGGATTTTTAGTCTGGAAAATTGGCACCACCCGCATTCCTATTTTCGGTTCACCGATTAGTAGATAACTCATCAAAATGGTTGACACACCTTCAAATTCAATATTGATGAACCGAATTGGTTTTTCCAATGTGTTAAATGCACCGGTGCGTTCAGTTACCATAAAAGTGTGTACTGTTGCGGTTTTCTGGGCCAGTTCAGTGATGTCAACAATGGTATTTTTTTTAAGGCAATCAGGACAATGAATTTTAAATGGAACGTGAGTCATTCCGGTGTGTTCGCAAGCAGAATTATCACAACGCGTACCCAATAGTTTGCCTTTTGAAAGCGATTCAAAAAAGGGAGCTTCACCACCATACATGTGTACATGTGTTAAATCACGAGGATTGGTAATGCCCATCAGTTCGCCAGCCTCATTTCTGATTGGAGAATTCGGATAACCATAGTGAAATTTTCCACTAAATTTATATCGTCCATCAACCACTTTTACGGTTCCGCGGTCTTTTAAGTTATTCATTTTAATATCTCCTTTCTAATTGATGGTCAGGGTGTATGAGAATTGTCGCAGTGACATGCGAACCAACGCCAGCATGACTTATAGCAAGTCCACGTTTGGCACCTTTAACTTGTATATCTGTCCAATCTTTTGGTTTCTCACGACCGAAATTGTCCCACTTGCTCTGTGGACTATGCATTTCGGCCCAGCGACCCCAAATGTGTTGTGCTATTTCAATTGTTTGCATAATTCCGGTCGCGCCAACGGCATGCATGCATCCGATTAAGCCACCTGATAGATTTGCCGGTAATTTACCGGGTTGGCCGGTATGTGGATTGGTATGATAGCAATCACCGGATTCAACATAAGTGCGACCTTCACCGTAAGGTCGGATACCGATATCCTCATAACTTTGGATATCACTAATTGTAAAAGCATCGTGTAATTCAACTAAATCAAAATCTTCATTTGGATCGACTACTCCGGCCATACGATAAGCATAGTAAACAGCTATTCGTGCTGCTAAAAATCCGGTGAATCCGGGGTATCGGTCGCCTCCGGGGAAGCGCTCACCCAAATCTTTGTATTGATCGGGAGTTTCATTTGGCAATAACGGAATTTCCATATGACGACGGTCAGCAACACGCAAGGTATGTGTTCCGGCAGCATTATAAAGCAACAATGGGTTATCGGTTAATTCGTAGGCTGTTTTTTCATCTGCGAGAATAATTCCGGCTGCGCCGACGCTCATTAAACAACAATCTAAAGCTCGCAATGGATTAGCAACGACCGGTGAATTTAGCACATCTTCAACAGTGATGTCCATCGCACCATGTGCGTGCGGATTCATACGGGCATAACCACGATTTTTTACGGCAATCTTGGCCATCGTTTCACGAAATGAATCTTCCGATTTTCCAAACACTTGCCAATATTTCTGTGCCATAACGGCGTAATAACCTGTATAAATATGCCCAAGTGGAGTTTCCCAATCTTTGTCAGCAGCCGATGCAATATAATTATTTCCCTCATCGGTTGGTACTTCGTCCATGCGTTCCCAGCCCATGGCAAGAACGCAATCGGAATAACCGGAAGCTACTGCTTTAAATGCTTCCCAAATAGTTGATCCACCGGTAGCGCCACCAGTTTTGATTCCAATATTTCCAAGCGGATCTAATCCAAGGCGGTCGTGAATTACAGATTCTCCAAGTAATTGATCACCGAAGTGGTCAGCAAAATGACCGTAATAGCAGGAATGAATATATTTTTTTAGTTCGGCCGGCGTCTTGCAAATAAACTCAGCTGCTTCGGTAAAAGCATCAATTACAAGTTCTTCGGTTCGTTTTTCTGGTATGGCCCTTCCAAATTTGGACATTCCGCCGGTTACTAGATAGACCGGCTTGCTCATCTGTGGAATTTTTAATTGTCGCTCGCTAAATGTTATCATTTACATTTTCCTTTTTACTTTAATATTGATAATAATGGTAGGCATAATTAGTTTAAAATTTAACAAGAAATATGTTAAAACTTAAAAAATAAAAAGTCCTTCAGTGGCTGCCAAAGGACTTTTTTTATTTAAACTGTTAAGTGTTATACTATTTCAAAAACATGATTTTAATCGTTTTAGATTCATTACCAAAATCTACTTTGCTAATATAGGCACCAATCGGAACATTCTTACCAAATGTATCGGTACCATTCCAGACAACACTATGCCAACCAGCACTCTGCTTTTGAT